>Ga0214921_10008812_pt1 | contig 12932 bp, 12 predicted proteins | sample LL1505_MetaG_FD_177992 | JGI IMG/M metagenome (GOLD analysis project Ga0214921, IMG submission 177992) | Freshwater microbial communities from Lake Lanier, Atlanta, Georgia, United States - LL-1505 | ecosystem: Environmental > Aquatic > Freshwater > Lake | place: USA: Georgia | collected... | reverse complement strand
GTCACGGAGGGCCGCAGAGCGATAAATGTCGACGAAATGAGCGAAGTAAAATCTTCGTGGCCCTCCGTGACCTCGATGTAGATTATCCTTCGTAGCTGCGCAGAGGATTATGAGGGAATTCCTGTGTAAACCCCATTTAGGGATTGATCTAAAGCCAATAGGGATCAACCCCAAAAAAAAGGGCCGCCCTAAAGGCAGCCCTCTTTATTATTAGCTTATAAAGCCTTTCTGGAATTACATCCGGAAAGCGATAACGAAAGCCAAGATCACTAGGGACTCGATAAGAGCCATTCCAAGGATCATCGGAGTTAGGAGCTTACCACCAACAGATGGGTTGCGGCCGAAAGACTCAAGCATTGAGCCTACTACCTTGCCCTGTCCGAGAGCTCCACCAACTACGGCCATACCGATAGCAAGTCCGGCACCAAGAGGAGCCAAGCTTGAACTTCCAACATTTGCCGCGTTCTCAGCCACTGCGTTAGCTACTGGAGCTAAAGCGCTTACGGCTACTGCCGAAATAACTGGGAGTTTTGCCAACATTTTACGTGCTATTTTCATCTTTTTCTCCTTATTACAAAATCAATCGTTACAACAACTCTTTGTGACCACTTTTTAGTGGTGCTCTTCGCCTTCCTCATGCTGAGTTGCCAGCATTATATATATCATTGTGAGGATCGTTGGAACAAAGGCCTGCATAAAACAGACAAATGTCCCTAAGACGTAGAACACTATCGGGGCGATAACTGGAACAAGGTCCGTGAATACCCCTAAGACCACATGGTCTGCAGAAACGTTCCAATAAAGACGGAGGTTTAGTGTAAGGATCCTTAAAAAAGTTCCCATTACCTCAAGCACAAATATAAGAGGAGCTAACCACCAGATTGGCCCGGCAAAGTGCTTTAGGTAGTTAACAATCCCATGCTCTTTAATTCCGTGGTAGTTAAAGGCAAAGAATATAAATACGGCTACTGGAACAGTTGTCCACACACTTGTTGTGGCCGCAGGAACTCCTGGGATTAAGCCGATTAGGTTGAGAATTAGGGTAAAGAAGAAAACCGTAGCTGTTATAGGTAGGTACTTACGGCCCTCTTTTCCAAGCACAGAATCTTGAAAGCCAACAAAGCCTTCTACTAAAAGGTCCGCTATTCCTGATAGCGTAATCTTCTCTTCTGGAACAACTCCACTCTGTGATCCCAAACGATTACGGCGCTTGGCTAGGGTAGTCGCGCACTTAGAACCAAAATAAACGAGGCCACAAGCAACTACAGCAGCAGTAAGAAGCTTCTGATGATTCGCGTCCGTTAGTCCCAGTGAATGAAGATATGTGTAGTGGTTTTCCATAAGCGCTTTTTAGGCGCCAAAGATATATAAGATTTTGGCGGCGAAGGCAAATATCAAGAATCGCTTATCGGTCCAATCTACGACCTGTGGACTCTTTGTTTAACTAACTTAAAATAAAAGATTTTTTGCTTGGGTGTGATCTAAATTTTTTTCGCTTTGATTCTTGTAAAATTCTCAGCGCGTACTATAACCACACCCTCTAACAGATGAGCTTCTCTTTCGGGGTTTAATGAGTCAACAAGAAGAGCCAAACGATCTTGGCCAAATAGAACCTGGCGCTGAAGTAGCGTCTGATGGTTCATTAGTGGACCCCAGCTCCGCGCTTCCCGTTGATCAGTGTTGGGCTCTCGCTGTTGCCGATCTCTGCAAAAATACAAACCAACACATCGTAGCTGCTTATATCGAACCTCTAGAGTTAGATATTGAGCAATCATCCATCTCTGATGTCGTTGTTCGTGGCCCATCTAGGTTAATTTGCAACTACGTGTCTTCTCGCTATTCCGCGCAGCTTCGCGAAAAACTGGCGTTTTTCGCGCAAAATCCCTCTATAACACTTGAGATATTGCCTGTTGATAAAAACTTATCGCTTTCTAAAATAGACTCTTCTGATGACCAAACAAGGCAAGTAAGTCAGGGAGCTCCTTATGTTGTGAAGCGAGTCCGACCTGGCTCTGAGGAAGGCGCGAAAGCAAATCCAGATCAATCGCAAATTGGCACTGTCAGTTCTCCGAACTCCTCTAGTTCGTCTACGACCTCTCCTCTTGAGGGAGATGTCTATAACAACATCAACCCTCGCTACACGTTCGCTGATTTCGTAGTAGGAAATTCAAATCAATTCTGTCACGCGGCCGCTATGCGTGTCGCGGAGAAGCCCGGACAGAGCTACAATCCTCTTTTTATCTATGGAGGTGTCGGGCTTGGAAAAACTCACCTTCTTCACGCGATTGGAAACGCTGTGCTTGAGCGATCTCCTAGCTCAAAGGTTCTCTATATGTCCTCAGAGACATTCACTAACGAGCTCATCTTGGCCCTTCGTTACGCCAAGATGGAGGAGTTTAAACGCAAACTTAGAGCGATCGAGGTTTTGCTAATCGACGATATTCAATTTATTAGCGGTAAAGAGCGTACTCAGGAAGAGTTTTTCCACACATTTAACGCCCTTTATAGCGCTAAACGTCAGATAGTTATTACTTCAGATAAGATTCCAACTGATATCCCTGGAATAGAAGAACGCTTGCAAACAAGATTCTCTTGGGGACTTACCGCTGACTTGCAGGCTCCTGACTTTGAGACCCGCGTAGCGATCCTTAAGCAGAAAGCTTTATTGGAGCAGTTTAATTTGCCTCATGAGGTAAGCCACCTTATCGCGGAGCGGATCTCTTCTAATGTTAGAGAGCTTGAGGGCGCTCTTACTAGACTTCACGCGATGAGCTCAATCCAGAGCGTTCCGATCTCTTTAGAGATGGCCAAAACTGCTCTTAAACCACTTCTCCAACCAAAAGTTGTTAACGTAACTGTGGACGATATTAAAAAGGCCGTATCAAACCATTTTAATATAAAGGTCACAGAGATAGTCTCAAAGAGACGAACCAAGAACCTGTCTTTCCCAAGACACATCGCGATGTACCTCTGTCGTAAGCACACAACTGCTTCTTATCCTGAGATAGGTGAGCACTTCGGAGGACGCGATCACTCAAGTGTTATTCACGCAGCGAGCGTTGTTTCTGGAAAGTTATCCACAGATCTTAAAGTAAAAGAGATTATCGACAATATCGAGAAAATAATCTTCGGTTAATAACTTAATTAAAGTAAATACTTATATTACTTATCAACACCTTTTACCGGGGTGTTAATTTCTGTGGTTTTCCTTCCTTTGGACAGGTTTTCCACATCCCCCTCTGTCCGTTCTCGCTGGTCTCTTTGTTTAAACCTGGGCGGATCCTTAAAAGTTATCCACAGCCTTTGTGGATAACCTATGCATAACCTGTTTCTTGTCTGGTAAAAGCTTATTTTTAAGCCTGTTTTCTTCTTTTTCTTGAGATGTTCGCTTTATTTTTCTGTTGATAACCCTGTGGATAACTTGTCGGCGGGTTGTGGGAAGAGTTTCTATTCTGTGGTTATCTTCGGGCTCTGTTAATAACTGATGAAATTACCACTAGGTTTCTCACAGATTTTTAGTGCTGTTTTTCTTAAAAAAATCTGCTTTTTAAGTTGCTTTTCCCCAGATATCCGCCTTACTAATTACTATTCACTATATATATTTATAATTTAATAAATACAGCCGGAAAGAAAACGATATGGAGATCACGTTACCAAAATCAGAGTTAGCAAAACTTCTTCACTTAACTTTAGCGATCGCGGAAAAGAAAACAACGATGCCCATCTTAGGCAACTTGTTGCTTAACGCAGAGGAAGGAACGCTAAAAGTTACGGCAAGTGATGTAGAGGTAACCGCGGTAGCCACAACGAAGGCAACGGTGAAGAAGAAAGGATCGATCACAGTAGCAGCGAAGATGTTTGGTGATCTAGTTCGCGAGCTACCCGATGTCGATGTAACGGTAAAAGTAGGAGAGCGCGACCGCGTTGAGGTGATCGCGGGAAGCTCTAAGTTAAAGATAATGGGAGTGAGTGCCGCTGAGTATCCAATTCCCGCAAGTGTCGCTCTCTCGACAAAGTGCAAGATCGCGGCTCCTACCCTTGTTGAGATGATCAACAAAACCCTCTACGCCGTTTCTCTTGATGAGGGACGTTACAACATGAACGGTGTCTGTGTTGAGTTTGTTAAAGACGGCAAGAAAACTGCTTTGAGAATGGTCGCCACAGACGGACATAGGCTAGCGCTTATCACTCGCCCTCTTGAGGGGGTTGAGTTTACAAGCCTCGTCGCTAAAGGAGAAAATAGAAAAGAAGGAGAGGTTGATCACGTTATAGTTCCTCGTAAAGGACTAACAGAGATCCGCAAGGCGCTCGAAACAGCGGGAGATGTTCCGGTTGGCGTAGATGTGATCAGCGGATTCTTGGTTGTAGAGGGAAGTTCGTGGAAATTAGTGGCTCAGCTTCTAGACAGTGAGTTTCCAAACTACGAGCAGGTGTTACCAAAAGCGGAAGGAGTCAAGGTTGTAGCTCTTAGCTCGCAATTATCTCAAGCGTTAAAGCGTGTGTCTTTAGTGGTGAGCGATAAGAACAAAGGAGTCAGGTTAGATTTCTTTAATAACCTGCTAAGAATTTCTAGCTCTTCACCAGAGGTCGGAGAAGCGCAAGAGGAGTTGGAGGTTCAGTACAAGGGGCGAGATATCTCTGTTGGCTTCAATGCGCGTTACATCATCGATGCATTAGCGACAGTTGGAGAGAACCAGCCATTTATTTTTGAGCTCTCAGGAGACGCGGGCCCAGGAAAGATGTACGCCGAGTCCGATGAGTCAGCTATCGGGATCGTGATGCCACTTAGGTTAGATTAAGAGAGAGGGTAACTTTTGTACCTCTCAAAGCTTAAAGTTTACAACTTTAGAAACCTAAGCGATCAAACTATAGAGCTAAAGAATGGGCCGGTGTACATCACCGGCTTAAACGGAAACGGTAAAACAAATCTAGTCGAAGCTTTGTATTTACTATCGGGCTCTCGCTCGTTTAGGACTAACTCACAGAGTGAGCTAGTTAAGTGGGGGCACAAAGAAGCCTCGGTGTTCGGAACCGTTAGGACAAAAGACTCTTCAGTAGAACTAGGGATAGCGCTCACACCGGGTCACCGAAGCGCGTTCAAGAACGGAACCGAGCTGAAATCAGTCGCAGAGTTGGTAGGTGAATGCAGCGTTGTTGCTTTCTCTCCGGCGGAGCTTGCTCTTGTTAAGGGCGCTCCTGCGGGCAGGAGGAAGTTTTTAGACCGGCACATGGTAGACCTCCAACCGGCCTTTTTAAATCTCTTAATGGGCTACCAGAGGGCCTTAGAGAGCAAATCAGCGCTGCTGAAGGAACCTGGAGTAGAGCCGCGGCAGCTAGAGCCTTGGAATAGATTGCTTGCAGAAAGCGGTGGAAAAATTGTTGATAACAGGCTTAACTTTATAAAATTACTAGGAGAAAAGGCTGGGGGTTTTCATTCTGAGTTCGCCCATGCGGACGGAAAGCTCGAGCTGAAGTTAGAATCAGAGCTTTTATCTCTGGAAGGCGATGTTAATAGCTCTCGAATTGAGCAAGAGCTAAACCGGATCTCAGGGCGCGAGATAGCCCTTAGATCGTGTTTGTTTGGACCACACAGAGATGACCTATCAATCTCTATCGGCGGAGTGGATAGCCGAGCCTACGCCTCACAGGGGCAAACTCGCAGCATCGTTTTGGCCCTGAAATTGGGGGTAATTGAGCTTTTAGAGGAGAGACTAGGAGAGTCGCCGATTATTATCTTAGACGACGTTGATTCTGAGCTAGATCAAGCGCGAAAGGAGAGGCTCTTTAAAGCCCTAGCAGAGGGGGAGCGCCAGATATTTATTACCGGCACAGGAGAGCCACCAGAAGAGCTAAGCAAATCAGAGGGACAAGGAGCGCAGAGAATAGAAATTAGATGTGGGGATATTTATTGATAGTAAACAATACGTTACCTGAGTTTTACCAGGCTTATCAACAGGCGCTTAATAACCCATAAATCCAGCTCCAAAAATCACCATATAAAAGCAAATAAATACAGCTACTTATAATCTCACAAAAGCCGTTCTTTCCTCTTTGCTAAAAGGATCTAACTATCCTACAATATTGCGGATCGCGGCGATTTATAGAGCCGCTAACGGAGTTTAAGCATGAGCACAGCGCCAACAACACAGCCAACTGACCTGGTTTACGATGCCGGGCAGATCAAGGTCCTTGAGGGATTAGAGGCGGTGCGCAAGCGCCCCGCGATGTATATCGGTGATACATTTTTCCGCGGATATCACCATTTGATTTGGGAGGTTCTTGATAACTCTGTTGATGAGGCGCTTGCAGGATACTGCACAAAGATAACACTTACACTGCATACAAATGGCTCTGTATCTGTTGAGGATAACGGCCGAGGAATTCCAACAAGCATCCATCCAACAGAAGGGGTCAGTGGAGTTCAGGTTGTAATGACCAAGCTACACGCTGGAGGAAAGTTCGAGAAGGAGGCGTACAAGGTCTCTGGAGGTTTGCACGGCGTTGGTGTCTCTGTGGTTAACGCGCTCTCTGAGTGGTTAAAGGTCGAGGTGAAACAGGGAGGCAAGCTTCATGGAATGGAGTTTAGGCGCGGGGATCCTGTTGCTGACCTAAAAGAGATAGGAGTTGCAGAGGGAAAAGGGACAAAGGTTACCTTCTATCCAGATCACACGATCTTCACAGAGCAGAAAGGATTTACCTACGACACAGTGGCGCACCGCGTTAGAGAGCTTGCGTTTCTTAACGCCGGCCTTCGCTTTACTTTAATCGATGAGCGCACAGACAAAGAGCAGGAGTTTTATTTTGAGGGTGGAATAAAGAGCTTCGTTACTTTTATTAACAAAGCTAAGAATCCGATATTTCCAGAGCCTATATCTGTGTCTGCCACACGAGACGGAATCAGCGTTGATGTGGCGTTACAGTACAACTCAGAGTACCAAGAGAGTATTTATACCTACGCCAACAACATCAATACCCCAGAGGGGGGAACGCACTTAATCGGATTTAAAGCCGCGCTAACAAGAACGCTTAACAACTACGCTAACAAAAACGATCTCTTAAAGGGATTTAATGAGGGTATTCAAGGAGACGATACCCGTGAGGGATTAGTTGCCGTAATAAGCGTTAAGATCCCAGAGCCTCAGTTTGAGGGACAAACCAAATCAAAGCTTGGAAACAGCGAGGTAAAGGGATTTGTTGAGCAGATGGTCGGTGAGCATCTTGGAAAATACTTTGAGGAGAATCCAGCGATAGCTAAAGCTATAGTTAATAAATCCCTCGAAGCAGCGCGCGCGCGAGAAGCGGCGCGAAAAGCTAGAGAGCTAGTGCGTCGTAAAGGCGCGCTTGATAGCACAGGTCTCCCAGGTAAATTAGCTGATTGTCAGAACGAGAACCCAGAGGAAGCCGAGATATTCATAGTCGAGGGAGAGTCCGCGGGTGGCTCTGCTAAGCAGGGTCGTGACAAAAAGAACCAGGCCATCTTGCCGCTAAAGGGAAAGATCTTAAACGTCGAGAAGGCGCGCTTTGATAAGATGCTCTCTTTTGAAGAGATCAGGGTTCTTATCACTGCTCTTGGGACCGGTATCGGCGCTGGTGATTTCGATGTCGGTAAGTTGCGTTATCACAAAGTGGTTATCATGACAGATGCCGATGTTGATGGAAGCCACATCCGTACGCTTCTACTAACCTTCTTCTACAGGCAGATGCACGATGTGATAGCGCGCGGTCATCTCTATATCGCTCAGCCACCACTTTATAAATTAAAGAAAGGCAAGTTAGAGCGTTATGTGAAGAACGAGAAGGAGTTTGCTGAGATAATAATCGGCGCGGGAGTTGATAACGTAACTATCGAATCTAACGATAAGCGAATTACAGCGGCTGATACTGTTAAGGAGCTCCTGGTAAGAGTTAGGGATATTCAGGTTTCTCTAGAGGAGATTCAGCAAGAGAGAATTGATGAGCGGGCGATTGTGGCCCTCTCTGAATCATCAATCTCCTTTAATGAAACAGTTTGGAAGAGAGACGATATAAGCTCTAAGCTTTCGGCGATTAAAGAGGCGCTTGCTAAGCGTATCCCAGTAGAGCCAAAGATAGAGGTGATAGATGATCACGAGAACGAGGTAGCGATAAGAATATTGTCGCGCCGCCGCGGGATAACTTTAACAACAGTTATTACAAGAAGGCTCTGGATCTCAGATAAGATCGCCGCGGTAAGAAACGTCTACGCCGATACAAGAAAGATGCTCGGAGAGGCGCCATACACGATCACAGCCTCTGGAGATTCGAAAGAGCTAGAGAAGATGGATTCGATAGAGCGGGTCGCTGAGTGGATCGACGCTCGTGGACGCAAAGGTCTATCGATCTCTCGTTATAAGGGTCTTGGAGAGATGAACCCAGAGCAGCTCTGGGAGACAACGATGGACCCAACGGCGAGAACTCTATTACAGGTAACGATCGATGACGCTATCGACGCTGATCAGATCTTTACTGTGTTGATGGGTGACGAGGTTGAGCCAAGAAGAAAGTTCATCGAGGATAATGCGCTGAAGATTCGGAATTTGGATATTTAGTATAACCCCGCTCTCATCCATTTTTTCAAAAATGAATGAGGCTGGTTTTAGTAAGGAGCGCTCTCGCCGGTGGGGCCTTTTCGGGTTACAAGCTATTTTAATGGAAGCAGCTTTATCCGAATGTATGGCGGGATGACAGAGACTACCGCTCCAAACATTAGCTCGTCGGCACATCTTTGGATTACGATGCCTACGCAGTCCGCAACGGCGGCTCCTCTCAATCCCTCTTCCCTAATTCTTATAACGGACGGATTTTTTGCTCCAGAGGCCGCGAGTAAAGAGTGAAAATCGGCATCGAGAGTCACAACAACAGCGCTCTTAGAGGCAGCGTAATTGAGGATTTCCATATCGGTAGCAAACGCCAGAGAGATGTCGCCGACATGAGAAGCCTCGTGCCCCATATCTGTTAAAATTATGGCCGCCGAGCGAGGCAACCCTTGATCGAGGATCAATTTCATCACTTCATTCCGCTCAATGGAATGATTCGATCCTCGACGCTTCTAGACGCGTATTCTAGCGCCTGCTTGATATCTTCTTCTTCAATCTCAGGATACTCACGGAATAGCTCGTCGCGCGTTGGATAGCTTGCTAAGGCGCTTAAAAGACGCTTAACGGTTACTCGGAGACCGCGGATGCAGGGCTGACCGTTCATGGTTTTTGGGTCTATTGTAATCCGGTTGAGGGTTGTCATTTAGCTCCTATTGGCAGGGGCATTATTTTAGACCCGTAGATGCCGCTCCTAGGATTATAGCAAATCTTCTAGCGGTTCTACAGAGAAGAATAAACACTCATGATTCAGTCAAATAAATATTTGTTGGTCGGTGAGCCTCGTCTATAACCTGATTCTCTCCGCCACGATTGAAAAAATCGGAGCCTAAACAGTATATAATACTAGAAGTTTTATTGGTTTTTTGGTCTGGTAAACAATACGCACAGAGAAATTTGACCAAATCCTCCCAGATCTAGTAATCTTCCCCACCTTAATTAAGATTTCTCAATTAGGAGCGTAGTACAATCATGCCATCACCTACAAAGATCACTTGGGCCCGTCGCGACGCCAGAGACGCTAAGCTACTTAAGAAGCGTAACAAGAGAGCTAATAAGGTTAATGCTAAGAAGAGCAAGTAACGCTAGGTTTGAGCCTAAATTTAAGTCTACCACCTTCTATTTCCGAATACCCCTGTAGGGGCCAGGATCAATCTAACTACTAACCCGGCTAAGAATCCAAGCAACACCGGAGTTACAAGGGGAACAAAGGTCCCCACTTTAAAGAGAGCTAGCTCGGTAAATGAGCAGGCTACCATAAATCCAAGTGGTACTAAGATACCTGGAAGCCCAGCTAAAGATGCGACCATAACGGTTGAGGTCACAGCTAACGCTATTATCAACAATCCATCCCACTGCGAAGAGAGCCTAGAGATCCAGTCGTGCTTTATGATGTTGGAAGCCGCGGTAGCGTGAATCTCTGTTCCAAACATTCCAGCGTCAAAAGGTGTGGTGAAGGCTTCTCGTTGCGAAGGACCGGTTCGACTTTGAAGAGTTAGTCCGACAAAGACGATAGCATCTTTAAACGCCTCCTTTGGAATCCTACGCTCATCAGATATCACGTCGTGGTAAGAGAATCTTCGCACAGTAGGAACGGGCCCGTAGTAGTTAATCATATCGCGCGGACCAGGGGCGGTGTAACTCCCCTCCTCGCCTAGAGCTGCTTCCGCGAGAGGCCGACCCTCTGGTAATAGAGAGGATCTCTCGGTTTGAAATCGATATATGCGACTGTTCTCAAGAGGCAAACCTACGAGCCCAATCCCAGCAGAGCGACTCTCAAAGGCTTCCGCGGGACGGATTACCTGCTCAAGCATAAATGTGCCGTTAAGTGTGGCTTGTCGTGAATAGCCTATACTGGCGCCTAAGATAGTTGGAATCTTGCCTAGTGACTCGGCGAATTCCTGATCCCCCGCCGGATCTTCTGATTGATTAACAAAGAGAATATCAAAGACGACTCGCTTCGCTCCCGCTTCGTGGAGTTTATTAATTAACTTACTGTGTAAACGTCTAGGCCATGCGCTGGCCATTGGGATACCAAGCTCTAAATAGCTCTGCTCATCTATGGCTACCACAGCAACTTCAGAGCTAGGTTTTAGCGCACCTCTAATATTAAAGAGTGCATCTAGCTGAGCTCTTTCAACTATCTTTCCCGCGGGAGATAGGCAGGTATACGCGATAAGGCCGGCTAAAACTGTGGCGACAACACCCTCACGTAACGTAAGTAATCGAGGCTTAAAAGAGGTTAAAGCGCTGGCTATCTGACGGGCTTTAAATATCCCTGTTCCAGTAGTTGTAACGTTAATTCCAACAGAAGATGTGACTAAGTCACTGGCAGCCTCTGTTGGCACGTGCGAGGCTAAGGTTTGTAGGAACCCACGCGCGGAGTTCATACGCTGAGTTGGATTAGGATTTAGAAGCTGTAACACACCATCAGCTAACCACGCTGGGATATCCTCTCTGTGAACGCGCGGGTCTGCTGGGCGCTCCTCAACTTTGCGCATAATTAAGCGCGCCGGGATATTGTCCTCAATCGGTAGATGTCCAGTTAGTAGCTCGTATAAGATAGCTCCAAGAGCGTAGTAATCAACAGCGGGAGTAACCTTCTCGCCCACTAGGGTTTCTGGAGCGAGATACGATATCGTCCCTAAGATCTGCTCCGCTCCACCGGTTAGCATCGAGACATCACCACGAGCGACACCGAAATCGGTTATCTTAACTCTTAGTGAGTCAACCACCATGATGTTATCTGGTTTAAGATCGCGGTGTATTACCCCAACGCCATGAATCGCCGAGATACCGCGGCAGATCTGCAGAGCTATCTTAAGAATAACTGGTATCGGCAAAACCTCCTCGCTCATTAGAGAGGTTAATGTTTTGCCGCTTAGGTACTCCATCGTATAGAAACGAGTGTTACCTTCCTGTCCAAAATCAAATGTACGTACAACGTTTTCGTGGTGGATCTTGTGAGTGAGCCTCACTTCACGCAGAAATCTTTCTGCGACGCTATCACCGTTAGGGCCTGAATGTTTTAGGATCTTAAGCGCTACTGTTGTTTCACCGAGAACTAGATCTTCAGCTAAATAAACAGAGGCCATTCCACCAGCGCCAAGAGTGCGGATAATCTTATAGCGCCCAGCGACCACAGCGCCTGTTGAGAGGTACGCTCCGCCCGAGGACGACGGTGATTGCTGCGATGGAGAATTTCCGTGGTGTTGATGTGTCATACTAAGTGACTCATCGGCAGATCCACTAGAAACCATTAGGGGAAATTTTTAAAAGAGAGATTAAAAGTTATAAGTGGTTGATTGGGTTGGGGAAAAGGGGTGAGTGAAACGTAAAGTATAAGGGGGAGAAGAGTCGTGATTCGCTGGGGGGTATCTCTTAATGTGGCGGATATTTTTTAACACAGAGGGCGCGGAGGACGCGGAGGGGGTGTCTGGATTACTAGCGAAGGGTCACATCCTCGATATCCGATCCCGCGTCCTCTGCGTCCCCTGCGGTGGAAAAGAAAAACTTCAGGCTCCTGATAAAGCTAAGTTTGATGATTCCGGGCGGAGATCGTGATTCGCTGGGGGGTATCTCTTAATGTCGCAGATATTTTTTAACACAGAGGACGCGGAGGTGAGACATAGATTATTAGTGAAGGGATGGCTTCTCTTGTCTTTAATTTACACCCACCCATCGATAATGCTATCGTAATACTAAAAGCCGATCGATACTAAATAGTAATGAAAAAAGTAAAAATATCCCCTAAATTCCAGGTTGTAATCCCCGAGGAAATTCGAGTGGCAATGCGATTAAAGCCTGGGCAAACCATCTGTGTTTTTCAGTACGACAACAGGATTGAGTACATCCCGGTGAAATCAATAAAAGAGATGCGCGGATTTCTTAAAGGGATTGATACTGAGATTGAGAGAGACACGGACAGGCTATGAATGTTGTAGACTCATCAGCTTGGCTGGAATACTTCTCAAATAGTAAATACGCAAAAAATTTCGCTAAAGCTATTGAATCGACGGAGAACTTATTAGTCCCAACGACTTCAATCTTTGAAGTATTCAAGAAAGTAACAAAAGAAAGAGGAGAAGATCTCGCCCTGCAGGCCGTTGCTTTAATGCAGCAGGGAAGAGTCGTGGCGTTAGATGTCTCAATATCTCTTACCGCGTCCAAGATTAGCTTGGAGCTTAATATTCCGATGGCAGATAGTATCATCCTCGCTACCGCACGACTTCACAAAGCGACTCTTTGGACCCAAGACGCTGATTTTCGTGGATTGGATGGGGTTAGGTATTTTAAAAAGTGAGAATTTTGAGGCCTTAT
>Ga0214921_10008811_pt1 | contig 12934 bp, 11 predicted proteins | sample LL1505_MetaG_FD_177992 | JGI IMG/M metagenome (GOLD analysis project Ga0214921, IMG submission 177992) | Freshwater microbial communities from Lake Lanier, Atlanta, Georgia, United States - LL-1505 | ecosystem: Environmental > Aquatic > Freshwater > Lake | place: USA: Georgia | collected... | reverse complement strand
GAGTTTGATGGTATTTAGACTACCGACCTGTAAGCCAATATTTAAAAGGAGTTGATACCTATGTCATTCGGGATTTACGCACTCATAACCCGAAGGTCATAGGTTCAAATCCTATCCCCGCAACCATTTACCTAGCTTGGAGCCCTTATTTTATAAGGGCTTTTTGCTTTTTAGGGATTTCATTTTCTCCCCAAAACCATCAAAGTAAATAGTTTGATGGTTTTAACGTCTTCCAAAATCGAGGGTGATCCATCAAACTACAAAATACCTAAGAATATTTAAGCCTCTAAAACTGACTGGTTTCACTTATTTTTTAGTTACGCACAAAGCATGTTCCTATTGAGATGAAAGCTACGAATTGAATACACAAAATCTTTTTGATCTAGATGAGCTGCTCAATATTGAGCAGCTATATTCAACCGAGGGGATATTTTACAAACCATTTTTTGAATTCGAGAGTAAATTTGCTTCGCTTCAACGTTATTTTTTACTTAATTTAAAAGCATCAAGACAGTTTATTTTGGAGTCAAAAACATCATCGATAATTACTAAAGCCAAGGAAAATTCTTCTGAACTTAACGATATTCATTTCGAAATAACTTCATCAGATATTGAATATTTTGACAACTTTATTTTTTCGGCTATGTTGACACAGATGTTTTCATTGTTTGAAAGTTTTTTACTTGAAGTCATAGAATCAGCTCGAATTGAAATGAACTCTGATGGGGCGATTCCAAAAGAAAATATTCCATTGGCTAATCGCTATATTAAATGGCTTACAACAGTTGCTGGATGTGAAATAAGCATTCCATCACAAACATGGGCGACATTTGATGTGCTTAGAGAAATTCGAAATCGTTTTGTACATGGTCACATTGGACAAGTTCCAATTCAAATGAAATCAAAGTTCACTGAAATCAAATTAAAAGCGAATTCTATTTCTTTGACTGAAAATGAAGGGTATGTCTACATCGGCTTCAAAACTATTGCTGATGCTGTAAAGCAAGTAGAGCTGGGGTTTTTAGGAAGGTTTTCATAACAACCTAACACCCACTTCACCTCTCCCAATAAGCGATCTAATATTAGTTAAGTGATGAGGCGATTTAGAATTATGGGATAAGCCTTAAAAAGCCTCTCAAACATAACCTCTTCAAATAAGACTCGATACGGTCGAATGCGACATCTTCAGGTTGTGGGCTTCATTTAACCAGCCTGAAATCCTCCTAAGACTCATCCCCCTCCTTCGCATATCTCGCATCTCTTTGATGATCTTTTGCTCTGCGGGGTTCTTAACCAGTCGCTCATTAACCACCTTGTATCCGAAACGAGTAAAGCCTCCTAAAAAGCGACCTTCAGCCTTTTGAACCTGTTTCACCTCTCGGATTCGAGTTGCGATACGCTCACGCTCAAACGTCGCAAACGCACTCAGGATAGTAAAAATTACCGACCCAATTCCGTCGTTGGTTACGTCCCCACCAAGATCGATAAAGTGAACCGATACTCCACGCTCTTTTAAGTCGTGGAGGGTATTTAAAGCGTTTCTAGTATTTCTAAAGGCTCGGTCCAACTTCGAAAAGATAAGAATGTCGCCAGCAGAGAGTCGTTCGATGAGCCTTGAACCCTCTGGACGCTTTTCAAACTCCATACTTCCACTCACCCCACGCTCCGTTATGAAGTTTTCAGGGGGGATTTCATACCCCTTAAGGCTGGAATAGGAGGTAATCTGCTTTAACTGGGTCTCTAGACTCTCCCCTTCATTCGCCTGCTGAAGGGTACTCACCCTCACATAACCAAAAATCGCCATAAAAAACCTCCTAAGTCCATGATTTATATGATAATTTTACCTTTAACCTGAATTAAGGTAAAGAAAATCAAGGACTTAAGTTGTTTTTTGGAAGGTTCGCTTTTAGGCGATTTTTACGCCCGTTCGGCTCGCTACAGCACGTTTTACAAACTTAATAACTATATTATTTACTATGAGCCAAATGAAACTATCAAGGTAAATAAAAATGATCGAAATAAATGAAGAAAAAAAAGTGATCATCAACACTTTCATAAATTCGCTTATCGAGAACTTAAAAGCCAAAAACGTCCTAATATTGAATCACTCACAATTCAATATTTTTAATTCGATAGTATGTGAAAAGAAAAAAGTATTGAATTATTCGGAAAGCATCAACGTTTCAGAAAAATGGGATTTAATACTCGCCGATTTACCAATAGGTATGAAGGTCGAGTTTGATGGTAAGTCAAGCTCATATATTACAAAAACAATACTAGAAAGCATTAACTTGCTAAATGATAGTGGACTAATATTTTCAATTGGTGAAAACATATTAATTCAAAATACCAAAAGAGGAATAAGATCATTATTAAATAATCAAGCTGAGCTTTTGGCGATTATTGATTCACCGGAAGGCTTATTTAAGCCCTACACAAACCTAAGAATTCCATTTTTTTTAGTCAAAAAAGGTTTAATCGCACAAGAAATTATTTGTGAATTAAAAGACCAGGATCAAGCAGATCATTTAGCAAAAAAAATAGTAAACGAGAGTTTGGGAAATAACTTAGAAGAAGGTATTTTTATCAAACCCGGTGAGTTTCAAGGATTTTCAAGATGGAAAATACACCAACAAATTCAAGCATTGGAAACTGAATATAAGCAATTTGGTACAAAAAAATTGAGTGATCTATTTAGATCTATAAATTCAGTTAAACCAAAATCAAATTTTGATAATTTATCCAACAGTTTGTACATACATAAGGTTGGATCTAAGCCTGTAACGTCTAACATTGAAAATCTTAGCTCTAACCACAGTAACTTTTACCAATGTGTATGTAATCATGAACTCGTTGATGCGAAATATTTAGAGTCATTTTTTTGCTCAAGACTAGGAAAACTAATTTTAAATTCATTAAATTCGGGGTCTTTCATTCCGAACATTACGCTTCAGAATTTAAATGATGCTGAAGTTTCTATACCTCCACTGAAAGAGCAGTTAGAAATTATCAATTCAATTTCAAAATTAAAAAAAGTTAAAGATGTAATTAGTCAATTTGAAGATGATTTAGCTGTAAACCCCATTAGCTCAGATACTACTTTGAAGCAGATCGACATCATGTTGGAAGTGGTGGGCGGTCTAGCTGATTCCGATAAGGTTATGTCTCTTATTCGTAGCGGCGAATCCAAGCAAACGGAATTTAAAGAGACGCTTACCCTCGATGTAAAAAAACAATCAAGAGAAAAATATATTGAACTTTCGGTGGTCAAAACAATAGCCGCATTTATGAATAGTTCTGGGGGAACACTTGTCATTGGTGTAAACGATTCTGGTGAAATTAGTGGAGTGGACTATGAAGTCGCAAAGTTTTACAAAACACATGATGACTATCTACTAAAATTTCGGAATTTAATAAAAGAACGAATTGGTGGTCAAGTCTACGACTTTATAGACTACAGATTAATTAAAATCTTTAATAAGCATGTTCTGCTAGTTGAATGTAAAGAATCGCCTATTCCAATTTATGTCGACGATAACGACTTCTATGTTCGTACGAACCCCGCAACAGATAAGTTAGATGGTCCCAAGATGGTGACATACATAACAAATCATTTCAGCAAGAAGTCACAAAGCCTATGAGCAGCGCATCCAATCTTTCATCATTCATCTGGTCTGTAGCTGATCTTCTAAGAGGAAGCTATAGACAGTCGGACTATGGAAAAGTCATTCTTCCCTTTACCGTTCTCAGACGTCTAGACTGTATTCTCGAACCAACTAAAGATAAGGTTCTTGAAGAATTTAAAAAAAGGACTGCTGAAGGCGTAGACCCAACGCCCTTCTTAACCAGAATTGCTAAAAATAGTTTTTACAACTCATCCCCATTAGATCTTAATAAGGCTCTTGCTCAGCCTACGCAAATAAAGGCTAACCTTTTAAGCTATATCAATGGATTCTCAAGCAATGTTGGCGATATTTTTGAAAAGTATGAATTCGATGATCAGCTTGATAAGTTAGCAAATGCTGATCTTCTGTTTCTCGTAGCTAAAAAATTCTCAGAAATTGATCTTCACCCCAATCAAGTTAGCAACGCTGATATGGGTCTTATATTCGAAGAATTGATTCGGAAATTTGCGGAACTTTCCAACGAGACTGCTGGTGAGCACTTCACACCCCGCGAAGTTATTCGATTAATGGTTGATCTCTTATTTCATGGTGATAACGAAGCATTATCAAAACCTGGAGTAATAAGAACACTTTATGACCCAACGGCTGGTACAGGTGGAATGTTGTCTATTGCTGAAGAATACTTAACTGGACCCAATGGTTTAAATCCTGACGCAACCCTAATTGTCAGCGGACAAGAATTAAATCCAGAGTCATACGCCATCTGTAAAGGCGACATGCTAATTAAAGGTCAGGATGTAAGCAATATTAAATTTGGAGATACATTAAAAAATGATGGTCATGCGGGAGCAAAGTTTGACTATGGATTATCAAACCCTCCTTTTGGTGTTGAGTGGAAGAAGGCGGAGAAAGAAGTCAAAGATGAGCATGAACGCTTAGGTTTCGCTGGGCGTTTTGGTCCAGGACTTCCACGAATATCTGATGGAAGTTTGCTCTTCTTGCTTCACTTAATCAGTAAGATGCGAGAGCCTGAAAAAGGCGGTGGACGTATCGCAATTGTTTTAAATGGATCTCCGTTATTCACTGGCGGAGCTTGCTCAGGAGAAAGTGAAATTCGCAAGTGGGTTATTGAGCAAGACCTACTAGAGACGATAATTGGATTACCTACTGACATGTTCTATAACACGGGTATCTCAACCTACATATGGATCCTATCCAATCACAAGGTTGAAAAACGCAAAGGAAAAATTCAACTCATCGACGCTAGTGGATTTTTCCAAAAAATGCGCAAGAATTTAGGATCAAAGCGTAAAGAGCTGGGTGATACTGATATTGAAAAAATCATCAAGTTATATAGCACGTTTGAAAAAAATGAATACTCAAAGATTTTTGACTTTAAAAAATTTGGCTACACAACAATCACTGTAGAACGTCCATTAAGAGACGAAGAGGGAAAAATTGTACTTTCAACAAAAGGAAAAACAAAGGGTAAGCCCCAGTCTGATAGTAATTTACGTGACACAGAAAACGTACCTTTAAAGGAGAGTGTAGAAGAATATTTCAAGCGAGAGGTCATACCTTATGCGCCTGACGCATGGATAGATCATGAAAAAACAAAAATTGGGTATGAGATTCCATTTAACCGCTATTTCTACGTGACCAAGCCTCCGCGACCACTCACTGAAATTGATAGTGAGCTTAAGGAAACGACCAACAAAATTCTTGAAATGATCAAAGGTTTATCAGCATGAGTTTTGCTAGCTATCCTGAATATAAAGACACTGGGGTTAAGTGGCTAGGTCAAAGCCCATGCGATTGGAAGATTAAAAGATTTAAGCAAGTTTTTATTGAGCGAGATGAACGATCGCTCGACGGCTCTGAAACACTACTTTCAGTCTCAGCATATACAGGCGTCTCTCCTAGATCAGAAATTAGGGATCAAGATGAGCACATAAGTCGCTCTGAGTCACTAGAGGGCTATAAGATTTGTTACCCGAACGACTTAGTAATGAACATAATGCTCGCTTGGAATAGAGGTCTTGGCGTATCGAGATATGAAGGTATTGTTAGCCCAGCATATTGTGTTTTTAAGATCGTTGATGACTCAGATCCTAATTTTCTAGACTACCTCTTGAGAACTAATGAGTACACAGGATATTTCAAATGTTTTTCTACCGGAGTAATTGATTCCAGATTGAGGATTTACCCTGACACATTCAGATCTCTACACGTAGCATTACCGAGCAAAGAAGAGCAAAAAGTTATCGCTAAATTTCTTGATTACGAAACCGATAAGATTGACGCACTTGTCTCTGAACAAGAAAGGCTTATTAGATTATTAAAAGAAAAGCGTCAGGCTGTCATTTCTAATGCTGTAACAAAGGGGCTCAACCCAAAAGCTAAGATGAAAGACTCTGGGGTGGAATGGTTAGGTTTAGTACCAGAGCATTGGACATTAAGGAAATTGAAATACATCGCTGAATTCGCTGGGGGTGGTACACCTAGCCGTGAGAACCTAGATTTTTGGAATGGGGAAATTCCTTGGGTTTCACCAAAAGATATGAAGATGGAGTTCTTAGAAAATTCAGAAGAAAAAATAACTCAACAAGGACTTAAGAATAGCTCCTCGAATTTGATTGAAGCTGGTCAAATATTGATGGTTGTTCGGTCTGGGATATTAAAACATACCATTCCAGTCGCAATTAATATTGTTCCTGTTTCTATGAATCAAGATATGAAAGCTCTTAAATTCAACAAAGCGATATGTAGTAGCGAATTCTTTATGCGCTGGGTCCAAGGGCTAAATGACTTGCTTTTACTGGAATGGGCTAAGCAAGGAGCTACTGTCGAAAGTATTGAACATAATTATCTGAAAGAAACTGTTATTCCTTTACCTCCGTTGAAAGAGCAGATTCAGATTAATGAATATTTAAAAAAATTAATTTCAGAGTTTGAAGGGTTAATTAATAGTTCAGAGGTTTCAATTAATTTATTACAAGAACGTCGATCAGCCTTAATCTCAGCCGCAGTCACAGGTCAGATAGACGTACGTAATTATCAATTGAAGGAGGTCGCATGATTCATAACGAATATGAATTTGAAAATGACGTTTGCGACTTTTTAAAGTCACAAGGATGGCTTTATTCCAAAAGCGATGAAGGTTACGACGTTGAGCGTGCTTTATTTCCCGAGGATCTAGTAGGCTTTATTCAAGATACTCAGCCCAAATCTTGGGAGCGCTTAAAAAGCTTCCACAATGGCGCATCTATAAACACCCTACTGGACCGATTGGTTAAGGTCTTAGATACCGAAGGAACACTTCACGCCTTAAGAAAAGGCTTCAAAGCCACAGGAGCTGGCGCTAGCGGATTCGAGCTTGTTCAGTTTGCGCCGTCTCATGGTTTCAATGAAGAGATTAAAGAACGCTACGCCAAGAATAGATTGCGCGTCATGCGCCAAGTTCACTATTCAACCAGTAACCGCAATTCTATCGACTTGGTTTTATTCGTCAACGGGATTCCCGTAGCTACCATTGAATTAAAGACGGATTTCACGCAAGGTATTGACGACGCTAAGAACCAATATAAAACTGACAGAAATCCGCGTGACCCGCAAACAAAAAAGGAAGAGCCACTTCTCCAATTCAAACGAGGTGCGTTAGTTCACTTTGCTGTTTCTACCTCTGAAGTCTGGATGACGACTAAGCTCAATGGAATGGATACGTTCTTCCTACCTTTCAATAAAGGCTTTAATGGCGGAAAAGGTAATCCCCCTAATCCAAATGGCTATCAAACAGCTTATCTTTGGGAAGAAATATTCCAAAAAGACCGTTGGTTGAAGATATTAGAAAGCTTCGTTCAGCTAGAAGTTAAAACTAGCACTGATAAAACGGGCGCCAAGAAAACTAAAGAAACATTAATCTTCCCTCGATACCATCAGCTAGATGCGGTAACCAAGTTAATAAAAGCTGTAAAGGACGAAGGTGCTGGTAAAAACTACTTATTTCAGCATTCAGCGGGCTCAGGTAAGTCTAATACGATTGGATGGAGCGCTCATCAGCTATCAACACTACATGATGCTAACGACAATAAGATATTTGACACTGTCATTGTCATTACTGACCGTACCGTACTAGATGAGCAGTTAAAGGATACGATCAGTCAGTTTTCATCCACTGCGGGCGTAGTTGTTTCAATTGATTCAGAGCGAGGTTCGAAGTCAGGTCAATTGGTCGAAGCCTTAACCAATGGCGCAATGATTGTGATTGTTACGCTTCAAACCTTCCCTTTCATTCTCAAAGAAATTCGGGAAACCACAACGCTTAAGAATAGAAACTTCGCTGTTATAGCCGATGAAGCGCACTCATCTCAAACAGGTTCATCCGCCAGCCAGCTACGGAAAGTTCTTGGCGGTGAACAACAAGTTCTTGAAGAAGATGAATCTTCTGAGGATTTTTTAATAAGGGAATCAGAGGCGCGGACTTTACCGACGAACATTAGCTTTATCGCATTTACCGCAACCCCAAAAGGGAAAACCTTGGAGCTATTTGGGCGTAAGGATGAAAATGGACTTCCTCAGCCTTTTCACCCCTACACCATGAAACAAGCGATTCAAGAAGGATTCATCCTAGATGTTCTTCAGAACTTCACCCCCTACCGTGTTGCGTATAAATTAGCCCATGGTGGTAAGGACTGGGATGATAAAGACGTCGATAAATCAGAAGCCGCAAAAACTATTGCGCGCTGGGTAAGGCTTCACCCTCATAACATTTCACAAAAAGTCTCCATTATTGTTGAGCACTTCCGGGCGAACGTTATGTGGCGCCTGGATGGTCAAGCAAAAGCAATGGTTGTAACCGATTCTCGTCAAGCAGCGGTTCGCTACAAAATAGAGATGGAAAAATACATTAAGTCAGAAGGCTACGATAAAGAGATGTCAATCCTTGTCGCCTTCTCTGGTGACGTGGAAGATCCCGAATACGGCGCTGAAACCTTCACTGAAAGCAATATGAACAAACAGCTAAAAGGAGGTGGAATTCGGGAAGGCTTTGCGAATGAAGAAAACAAAATCCTAATCGTAGCCAATAAGTTTCAAACTGGATTTGATCAACCTCTCCTTGTCGCAATGTACGTTGATAAGCGAATTGATGGAATTACAGCGGTTCAAACCCTCTCACGCCTAAACCGTACGTACCCAGGAAAAGATATCACCTATGTTCTAGATTTTGTAAATGACGTTGAAACCATTCGCCTCTCTTTCGAACCTTATTATGAGCATTCGCAGTTATTAGCAACTACGAATCCAGACATTGTTTATGACTTATCCACTAAGCTCGACCAACAACATATTTACTCAGAGCAGGATATTCATAACTTCATTGATGCGTATCGCAGACGGGATGCGCGCCAAAAAGATATTCAAGCAGCCTTAAGCTCCCCGGTGTCACGCTTTAATGGTCTTTTCATAGAGGCTGAAGTAAAAGAAGATAAAGAACAGATCGACCGCCTGACCATGTTTGAAAAGGATCTAGGTAGCTTCTGTCGACTTTATGAATTCTTGTCCCAGATTGTTAACTACGCCGATACAGACCTTGAGGCGAGATACTTGTTCTATCGCCATCTTGCGCCGCTCATTAGACCTGAAAACCGTAAGTTACCTTTAGATCTGGCTGGGCTGGAGATGACCCACTATAAGATTAAGAGCGGTCAAGCAGTTTCTATTAAGTTAGGCTCTCCGGACGAAGGGGAAACAGGACTCAAGGGTGTAACGAGTGCGGGAACTGGTAAAGCTAAAGATCCGGAATTAGTAAAGCTGGAAGAGCTATTAAATAAACTAAATGATCTGTTCCCTGATATAAGCGAGACTGATCGAATTAATCTTTTTAATAACGCACATAGTAAGATGATGGAGAATGAAGAGCTTCAAAAACAAGCAAAAGCAAACGATGAATCTCAGTTCATTCAGTCTCCAAAGTTTGAGGAAGAAATGCTTGATTGCTTAATATCCTCAATGGATACTCATCGTGCGATGACTACTAAATTATTGAACGATGAAAAACTACGACAGCGCTTTAAGGAATTGCTTGCTAAAAAGGTTTTTAGTGAAATGAGAAGTTTTTAATCAACCTTTGAAGTTATTAACTTATTTAGCTGATTAAATTTCAATAAAAGCTAGCCACTTAAGGAAACTTTCCTAAAGTAGTTTTTTGTATCGATTCTTCTGCTCTTCTTAGATATCGACTCACCGTAGCAGCCAACACATTCTTTTTATCAGCTATTTCGCTCTCTGTATCCCCTGCTTTGATTTTATTTCCCATTTGTAGCTTTGGAATTGCGTTTCCAATCTCCCAGAGCTTCATCTTGGGGTTAGCCTTTTTAAAGTCATAGACTTCTAGGGCTTGCTTTATAGCTGGGATATTGGGCTGACCTTTTACTTGATATCGAGCCTTACTGCGTTTTGCTAGCTGATGACCCCGCTTCCCTTTATGTCTTTCATCCAGTAGCTCTTTGAAGCGTCTTAAGATTAGCTTCTTAGGAAGATATAACGGTATAGAGATTGTGAACGCTTCCGTTGGATCAATCGCACTCTGACCCTTTTCCATTACCCGTATTGAGTATTCGGCTTGCGGCTCGGCGAAAAGGTTTACGCCACGTCCATCCCTTGTCCACCAATTCTTAAAACTATCGCCCCGAACATCACCAAAATCTTTATAAAGATTGGCTAGCTTTCCCTTCCCTCCGGATTCACAACATTTCAAATAATCAATATTTCGCCTTAAGTACTCCCACCACCAGTAGTAAACCGTACCCTCCCAAGCAGATTTGGACTTCAGATTCCCCTTCGCTCCAAAAGTTGGATGTTTGTATTGAAAGTGGCGAGGATATCGATTTTGTTCCATTTTGAACAATTTTTGTCAAAATTTTATTAACACTTTAAATATAGCATCTTTAACTAAAGATAGTGCTTATATACGTTTTCGGAAAATACTTATATATGGGAAAACATTTTTTATAGACTTATCCGAACTGAATTTTCATTAACACTTTAAATATAACACTTTTAACTAAAAATAGGATTTAAAGGGCTAAAGCACGAAAATAGAAGTATGGATAAAGCAATATTTAAATAACTTTTCCATGATGTATTTAATTAACTTAACAAAAGGAGTATTAACAATGAAAAAAGAAAAAATAACCACTCAACAAGTCTCTGAATTGGAATTTTTTGATTCACTTGATGAGTTCGAGAACCCTGATCTTCGGGTCGAAAACTTCATTCCAGAAATGTATGGACCGGCTACATCCTCAGCAATTGAAGCTCTATATCCATCTACTTATCTTTATCAATAAACGGAGAACCAAATGAAAATTAATTTGAATAACGAATCATTACATATAGCCAAAGAAGAACTTAGAAAAGCTGAAAAAAACTATGCTCAATTACTAGAAAAAAGAATCAAAGAACAGTTAGATCCATCGAACCTATTAGATGAGGATGAATTTAAAAGGTTTTTACTAAGAAAAACAAGTACGGTCTGTGATTATGTGATGGACATGGGTGTGTGGGCGATTCAAGAGCAATTTCTTGAAGATCATCATTATCTTGAGAAATATGTAGAGCTTTTGAACCTACCAACTCATCATCATTCTGAGTATGAGGGGTGTGATGAAGAATTTGAACTTGAAATTCTTCACGAAATTCACACGAATGAACTTTTATCTATTAATAACTGAAGGAGTATTAAAAGTGGATTATCAATTACCTTATCATGAAGCAGAAAATATAGAAGCTGAACGTAATTTAAAGGCTTTTAAAAAACTTGAAAAGTCACACACTGATGAGGCTTACAAAGCCTATAGAAAAGCACAAAGTACCTATATTTCGGTTTTAAAAAAATTTATTAAGCAAAATGTTGCGCTTAACGATGATTTTTCTGAACGATATGATGAGGCTGTTGGCTTCTGTGTAGAAAATCAATTTGAAGTTACGTGGGCTTTTCTTGAAAAACCCGAAAACGAAATAAAAGTACTTCATGAAATGATAGATTGGTATGAGTATGAGATCTCTTATCCATCAGAGTTTATTGATGAAGCTCAAGGTTAAGGTTCAGAAAATTCAACAGCTGATTGAACATCTCGAAACAGGTGGGTCGGTAGTACGACCCACTCTTCGTAAAGTAATCGGGGTTTCTGGCTTAAATGAGTTTAATAAAGCTTGGAAAGATGAAAAGCTCAGCCGCAAGAATCATCCTGATGAAATTTTGGAGTATTCAAAACGCTTAAAAAAGGGACTTCAACTCTATTCCCGAGCTGAAAGTTCATCCTCCAAACTAAATCACTACAAAAGCAAAAAACTCATGGAGCAAGCGGAGTCAGTGCTTGAAAATGCGATCGAATATCTACGAGATATGTGCGGGGCGACCCAGTCCTTACGTGTCTATATTGACCGAGATCCATGGGATTCAATTGAATTATGTCCCGAAGGTGTTCCACGTCCAATATGGTCAACCAGCGCATATAAACAGCCTTGTTGCGACTTAAAGAATTCTAAGCAAGTAATTGCTTTGGAGATTCTTAGAAATCATCAAAAAAGACTCAAAAAGCGATTAGGTATAACCCAAGAAATAGTCCTTCAAACTCCGACAAAAAGTCGTAAAAAACTTGCTTTAAACGATTTTTCTGACTTTAAGTTTTAAGCCTAAGTAGATTTTTTTAAAAGCCACTCCTTCATGGGGTGGCTTTTTCTTTCTTATAAATAGTTTTACGAACGCTAAACGTAGGGTTCGTCATGAATGTAACGCCTAGGGTTTAAAGCCCAATTGTTAGCGTACTCATTGAATAACCAATCGACTTCTACCAGGATCGGTAATCCTAATTACGCCTAAAGAAAAGGTAAAGAATGAATAACTGTAAAGAACTACTGAAAGATACTGTCTATAACCAACAATACGGTCAAGAAATCCTCCAGAAATCCTTAAGAAACCAAACCAACCTAAGAAAGCTGGAATATGACTGGATTACCCAGAACCCTGATTGGATCAGCCTTACGACTACGGTCACCTTTAAAAATCTAGTCCCCTTTCACATGACAGAAAGGATGAAACTGGCGACGGAGTATGAGTATCAGAAACATGTACTAACCAAGATCAAAAAACGCCTTACTCGCCTTCAAAAGTATTGGGATAAGGTCTTCATATATGAATTTAGTGTTTATGAGTTTGATCAAACTAGCTATTTTCGAAAATCAGATAGCCCTAGAACACCCCATCATATCCACGGAATCATCACGATCCCAAGGGAGAAAATGAA
>Ga0214921_10008810_pt1 | contig 12934 bp, 20 predicted proteins | sample LL1505_MetaG_FD_177992 | JGI IMG/M metagenome (GOLD analysis project Ga0214921, IMG submission 177992) | Freshwater microbial communities from Lake Lanier, Atlanta, Georgia, United States - LL-1505 | ecosystem: Environmental > Aquatic > Freshwater > Lake | place: USA: Georgia | collected... | reverse complement strand
ATTAGCTCTGATACTAAGATTGTATTAGTGCCTTATTCTGCTGCGGCTTTCTCGGATTCTATTCCGTATGGTGCGTTTCAAGACTCTACCGACCAAACGGCAGCAAGCACGACTGTTGCTTATGCAATGACATTCAATACGACAGACTACTCCAATGGGGTTTATCTGTCTAATAGCAGTAGATTAAATGTTAGAAATGCTGGTGTTTATAACTTGCAATTTAGCGCACAGCTTGAAAATCAAGATAATGCTCAACACGATGTAGATATTTGGTTTAGAAAGAATGGTACAAATATAGCCAATTCTAATAGTAAATTCACTGTTCCAGCCCGTAAAAGTGCTAGTATTTTTGGTCATGTTATTGCAGCATTAAATTATTTTATTGAACTGGCAGCAAATGATTATGTAGAGATTGTATGGAGAGCAGAAAATACTGCTCTTTCTATAGAACAAACACCAGCACAAACAAGCCCTACAAGACCAGCAACACCATCTGTTATTGCCACAATGCAAGCAATATCAGGCGGTAGTCTTAGTAATGTTTATGTTAGCGCCCAAACCCAAGGATCAGCAACAATTAGCCATTATGCCAACAATACAGCAAATAAAACATACGGCTATATTTTAGTTGGATAATTCGTTAAAATTGTGGTATGCAAAAAACGCTCGTTAATCCACAAGAACTACGGAACTGGTGGGCGTTTGTTAGACCAGGATTAGATGAAATACTCAGGAAGTCACCAGAAAGCTGGATTCCAGAGGATGTATATACAGATGTGTTTAATGGCAGATCGCAATTATGGGTGTTTTCAGAGCAGAACAAGCCTGTAGGTTTCGCAGTATTAGAGCCTAGAGGCGATGCCCTACATTGTTGGGTAGGATGGGCAAATAGTAATGGGCATTTCAAAAGCGCAGTTGACTGTGTTTCTGAAATTACCAAAGATGGTGGTTTTAAGTATTTAACTTTTGAATCGTGGCGGTCAGGATGGGATCGGATCGCTCCTAAATTTGGATTTAAACCTAGGAAATGGGTTAAGGAGATATTATGAGTGGTGGCGGTGGCGGTACTAATACAGTAACGAGGACAGAACTTGATCCAGTTATGCGCCCTTTTGTCCAATACGGACTACAGGAATCAACACGACTATATCAAAACCCTGATGTTCCTCAATATTATCCTGGGCAAACTTATGTAAGTCCATCTCAACAGACTCAAGCTGCGTTGACTGCTGCTCAACAACGAGCTTCTCTAGGTAATCCGTTGACTCCAGCAGCTCAAAGACAAGCACTTAATACTGTTCAGGGTAACTTCTTAGGTGGCAATCCTTTCTTTGAAGGCGCATTTAAAGCTGCCACACAGGGCGCACAAACAACATACCAAGATGCTGTAAACCAAGCATTGTCTAACGCTAGTCGTGCTGGTCGTTATGGATCTGGTGCTATGGGTACGGTTTTAGATCGTGCTGGTGGTACTTTTGCTAACGCACTTGCTAATACTGCTGGAAGCCTTGCATATCAAAACTATGAAGCAGAGCGTGGTAGACAGCAAGCAATGATCGGTGCAGCACCTAGTTTGGCTCAAGCCGATTATGAGGACATCAACAAGATGCTCCAACTCGGTCAAGTCGCAGAAGGATACCAAGAAACAGCCCTTGCCGATGCAGTTAATCGATTTAACTTTGCCCAACAAGCTCCATATCAAAAGCTACAAAGCTATCTGTCTGGTGCTTATGGTGCGCCAGCTGGTATGCAAGTATCTCAGCCTGTCTATCGCAACCAATTCGGCAATGTATTGGGTGGTGCGCTTACTGGTGCTGCAATAGGTGGTACACCAGGCGCAGCTATCGGTGCTGGTCTTGGATTGTTAGGATAAATTATGTCAGGAATGGAGATCCCATTATTGTTAGCTGGTGGCGGTGCGTTAATCGGCTCACAAGTAGACAAAGAAAACCCTATGCGTGGTGCATTATTAGGCGGTGCTGCTGGATTTACTGGTGGATCTGCTTTAGCTCCAGCTACAGTAGGCGCAACAGGTGTTGGCTCTGCTGGTGCTGCAAGTTCTTTTGGAACTTTAAGTGCAGCTCCTACTGCTGGAACATTTGGCGCATTAAGTTCTGCTGCTCCTACAACGGCTGGAACATTTGGTGCTACTTTAGGAACACAAGCTGGATCGGCAGCAGCTACAGCACAGATGATGGCTGGTACAAACGCAGCAGTAAGCACAGCTTCTAATGCAGTTGCTGGTGGTGTAGCTAATCCATACACAATTAGCCCTATGCAAGCAATGATGATGCAAAGAGCTATGGGTGGATTTGGTCAGCAACAAGGAAGTCAAACGCAATCTGCACCATTTAAACCAGGACAACAAGTAAACCTAGCTGACCCTATCGCATCTTTACTTGCGCCAAAGCGTAAAAAAGAACGACCAATGATTTCTTTACTGTGAGGCAAGAATGGCACTATTAGATTATTTATTCCCAGCGCAAGATAACCAATTAGGCGGTTTACTTGGAATGGATGATGAGCGTTTACGCAGACAAGCGCAACAAACTGGTTTGCTAAATATGGGCTTAAACATTATTGCTGCAAGTGGACCAAGTAATAGACCACAAGGATTATTGCAACCAGTAGCTACAGGAATTATGGCTGGTCAACAAGCGTACCAAGGTGCTTTGGATCAACAGATTCAACAAGCTGTTGCTCGCCAAAAATTAGAGCGTGAGGCAAACTTTAGAAAAGCAATAGAAGGAGCGTTTACTACTAGACCTACTGGTACAGGATTAACTCAGTCTGGAATTGGATCACAAGCAGAAATGTTATCTCGCCCTGAGTTTGGGGGAGACTTTGGAGCTGAAACTAGAGCAGCATTATTGTCTAATCCTAACTTACCAAAACAGCGAGTACTGGATGAAAGTAAGTTCATGGCTGCATTAGCAGAATACAATCCTTTAGAATTTGCAAAAATACAATCACAAACACAAAGATCAGAAAAAGAGTCATTTAGACCAATGACGCTTGATGAAAAAAAACAAGCTGGGTTGCCAGCAGATAGACCATATCAAATTAGCACTACTGGAAAGATTCAAGATATTGGAACTGGTCCACAATCTGTTGTTAATGTATTGCCAGCAGAAGGAGAAAGACAAAAAGGATATGGCAAGTACGGAGTAGAAAAGAATACACAAATATTTGATGCTGGTCAAAAAGCTGTCCAAAATATTGGCAAAATTAATGAAACACTAAACTTGCTTGAACAAGGTAGCGCAACAACTGGGCTTGGCGCTGACATTATTAATAATATTAATAGGGCGCAAGTTTTATTTACTGGAAGCAAGAAAAAGATTAATGAAGTTTCTGATACTGAATTGCTTAACTCATTACTTGGTGCTGATGTGTTCCCACAAATCGGAGCATTAGGAATTGGTGCTAAAGGTCTTGATACACCAGCAGAACGAGAGTTCTTGCGTCAGGTTATGACAGGTACTATCAACATGAATAAAGAAACATTGTTGCGGTTAACTAAATTGCGTAAGAAATACGAAGAACGTTCTTTAGGAGACTATAACAAAGCTGTTGATGAAGGTCAATTAGATGAATTGTTTAGATTCTCAGGTTTGCCAAAACGCAAATTAACTGCTCCAACAACAGCGATAACAGTAAACTACTAATATGCCATATTCAATCCAAACCAAAGATGGAATTACGATTAATAACATCCCAGATGATGTTGATCCTAATTCTAAAGATCTTAAAGATCGTGTGGCAAAGATTCGTTCTGAAAATCAAATGGCTTCGCCTACAGAGCAAATGCCAAAAAAAGATTTAACTGTTGGCGAAGTTGCTACAGGAGCAATAACAAACTTTCCATCGTCTTTTAGAAATTTAATTGGAAACATTGTTACTGCTATATCTAGCCCATTAGAAACTGGTAAGTCAATTTTGGATGTTGGTGCTGGTGCATTGCAAAATGTATTGCCAGAGAAACTTGTACAAGCTGTAGGAGAGGATAAGCAATCTCGTGAAATGGCTCGTAAAGTAGGTGAGTTTTATGCTGAACGCTATGGTACAGGAGAAGGTTTAAAACGAGCTATTGCAGAAGATCCTGCTGGAGTATTAGCAGACTTATCTACTGTGCTTACAGGCGGTTCTATGGCTGCTCCTAGAGCAGTTGCACAACCATTGGCTCGTGTTGCAAGCACTATTGATCCTTTAGCTGCTACCGTTCGTGCAACTGGCGCAGTTGCTAGTGCTACTGGAAAAAATCTTGTTGCACCATTAGTAGGAATGTCTACTGGTGCTGGTAGAGAGTCTATTGAGCAAGCATTTAAGGCTGGTCAAAAAGGTGGTGCTACAGCAGAACAGTTTAGAGCCAACATCTCTGGTCGTGCAGATCCTACAGAGTTGCTTGATATTGCCAAATCAAACTTAGATGAACTAAATAGGGTAAAACAAGCAGAATATCGCTCTGGAATGGTAAATATAAAAAATGACAAGTCAATATTAGACTTTACAGATATTGATAAATCTTTGCAAAATAGTTTAAACAAAGTAACATTTAAAGGCAAAGTTGTAAACGAAAACGCTGCACAAAAGTTACAAGAAGCACGATCAATCGTTGATGAGTGGAAAAGTTTAGATCCAGCAGAATTTCATACTCCAGAAGGTTTAGATGCTCTTAAAAAGCGAGTTGGCGATGTATTAGAAAGTATCCCATTTGAGCAACGAGTTGCAAGATCATCTGTTGGCGAAATATATAGCTCTGTTAAATCTACAATACAGAAACAAGCACCAACATACGCTAAAACAATGAAAGCGTATTCAGAGTCAACCGATCAAATTAAAGAAATTGAAAAAGCATTAAGCCTTGGTAATAAGGCATCTGTTGATACAGCAATGCGTAAATTGCAAAGTTTGGTTCGAGACAATGTTCAAACAAACTACGGTCAACGCACTAAATTAGCAAAACAGTTAGAAACTGCTGGCGGTCAAGAATTTATGCCAGGAATTGCTGGTCAGGCATTACAAAGTTTTGCGCCTAGAGGTTTGCAAGGAGTAGCATCTATTCCAACAAGTTATCTTGCTTATGGTGCTGGCGGTATTCCAGCAGCAATCGGAACTGCTGCTTTAGCTTCTCCAAGACTTATGGGCGAGACTGCTTTTGGTGCTGGTTTAACAACTCGTGGAGCAAGAGAGTTTGGTCGGCTTGTGCCACCAGCAGTAGATCCAAGACTGTACAATCTTTTATATCAATCTGGGCAAATACCAGGACTTTTAGAGGAATAAAGAAATGCCAATCACAAAAATCTCGGAATATTCCGCAACAGCAGCAAATAATACCGATATTAATGGTATTGACATAGCAGAAGGTTGCGCTCCATCAGGGATAAACGATGCTATTCGTACCCTAATGAAACAGATTAAAGACCTACAAGCTGGTACTAGCGGAGATACTATTCCTCTTACGGCTGGTGGAACAGGCGCTACTACTGCTGCTGCTGCTAGAACTGCACTTGGTCTAGCAATTGGCACGAATGTCCAAGCATACGATCAAAACCTTACTACCTTTGTCAATGTCTTTACTTTGCCTACCGCAGATGGTACAGCTAACCAAGTATTAGCTACAAACGGATCTGGCACACTAGCATTTGCTACAGGCGCTACAGGCGATGTAACGACTACAGGCACACAGACCCTTACCAATAAGACTTTGACCGATCCTGCAATCATTGGAACGATCCTAGAGGACATCTTTACAATTACCGATGGCGCAGCGTTTGAGATTGATCCAGGCAACGGCTCTATTCAGCTAATTACACTAGGCGCAAGCCGTACACCTAAAGCTACTAACTTTGCTAATGGCGAGTCTGTAGTTCTAATGGTAGACGATGGCACAGCAAGAACGCTGACTTGGACTGATTCTACTTTTGGTGGTAGCGGTGTAGTTTGGAAAACTAACGCTGGCGCAGCTCCAACACTAAACACTACAGGCTATACAGTAATCGTACTGTGGGAAGTAGCTGGACAAGTATATGGAGCGAGGGTTGGCGATGCTTAATAAAAAAGCACTAGCAGCATCCGTTTCTGCTGGACCAGCAAAATATGTAGAAGATGTATTTTCTACTTACCTTTATACAGGTAATGGAACTTTTTCTGGAGAAACACAAGCCATTTCCAATGGAATAGACCTTGCTGGCGAAGGTGGAATGGTCTGGATCAAGAATAGAACATCTGCTAGTACGGATAATTGCGTAAGTGATACTGTTCGTGGTGGAACAAGTAATATGATACGCACCAATTCTACAGCAACAGCAACAGGATCTGGTTCGAATATTTCATTTCAGTCAACTGGGTTTACTTGTTTAACCTCTGGTACAAATACAAACTATACTGGAGAAAACTACTGCTCTTGGACATTCCGTAAAACTAAAAAGTTCTTTGATATAGTTACATGGACTGGTACTGGTTCAGCAATGACAATTAATCATAATCTTGGTTCTGCTCCAGGAATGATTATTATGAAAAAAGTAAATGGTTCTCCAGGAACAGGAAATTGGGCGGTATGGCATAGAGGTCTTCCAACAGAATCTGGTTCTCAACAATATGAATCTAATGTTTTGTTAAATTTAACAGACGCAAATGTTGCATATGGGTATCTAACTGCAACTCCAACAAGCTCTAGTTTTAGTGTCAGCTCTAGCTTTGGACAAGCATCAGACTATGTAGCCTATCTATTCGCCCATGACGCTGGTGGATTTGGTACAGCAGGAACAGATAATGTGATTAGTTGTGGTAGCGTTGTTGGCGCTGGAAATCCAACAGAAGTTAATTTAGGCTATGAACCGCAATTTCTTCTTATTAAAAACGCATCTAGCGCACAAGATTGGTGGCTTGTAGATAATATGCGTGGGCTTGTTGTTGAAAATGCTTCTGCTTCTGCACGACTTAATGCTAACACTAGCGGTGCAGAAATAACATTAAATGTTAGACCTACTGCCACAGGATTTATTAGTGGCTCAATGTCTTCGGGGGCAACTTACATCTACATGGCAATCCGTAGACCAATGAAAGTGCCTACTACTGGTACTAGTGTGTTTGCTCCTGTTGCATTTACTGGTGATGGCTCTGCAAATACTGGACAATTTATTACCGCTGGATTTCCTGTAGATTTAGGAATTCAATCTTTTCGAAACCAAGGTTATGGAGCTCAGTTTGCCGATAGATTAAGAGGGTTTACTGGTCCTAGCAATAGTCAAATACTGTATAGTTACTCCACAGCTGCAGAGGCAGTAACTAGTGATTTGTTCCGTGGTGATAGTAATACAGGAATTAGAAATTACGGACATTCAACATCGCTAACTCTTATTAACTGGCTTTTCCGCAGAGCACCAAACTTCTTTGATGTAGTTTGCTATACAGGAACAGGAAGTGCAACTACTTTTAATCATAATTTAGGTGTTGCTCCTGAATTAATAATATTTAAAGGAAGAAGTTTATCTATAAATTGGTTTGTTTATGGAAACATTACGGCATCGGACTTTTCAAGATTAATTTTGAATCAAACTGGTTCAGGAATAACTTACGGGTATGCTGATGGCGCTGGATTAACAGCGCAGCCAACTTCTTCATTATTAAACCTTGGTTCGGCATCAGCAACAAATGGCTCTGGAAACACCTATGTAGCCTACCTATTTGCCACACTTGCTGGAGTATCCAAAGTTGGCTCTTACACAGGCACAGGCGCTACTCAGACTATTAACTGTGGGTTTACTGCTGGCGCTAGGTTTGTTTTGATTAAGCGCACAGATTCTACTGGTGATTGGTATGTATGGGACACAGCTAGAGGAATTGTAAGCGGTAACGACCCTTACTTGTTGCTCAACAGCACAGCAGCCGAAGTTACTTCTACAGACTATATAGACCCAGTATCTTCTGGATTTGAGATTAGTTCTACTGCACCAGCTGCTATTAACGCTAATGGTGGTTCGTTCATATTCATGGCTATTGCATAAAGGAAAAATTATGTTAATTCGTATTCGTTCAACTGGTCAAACAATGTATGAGGCAGAGTTTCGGGCTAACAACCCAAACACTTCTTTTCCACCACAAATCTCTGTAGAAATACTAAACGAGTTTGGTGCTGATCCTGTTCTTAATGGCGCACAACCTACACCAGGCTTTTACCAGTTCGTAGTGCAAGATGGTGTAGAGCAAATCAACAATCAATGGTTTACTAAGTTTATTTGTGTAGACATGGATCAAGCTGCTAAAGATGCTAAAGATGCACAATGTAAAGATGCTAACAAAACTACAGCAGAACAGAAGTTGGCTGCTACAGATTGGACACAAGTAGCGGATGTGCCTTTGTTAAACAAACAAGACTTTGCAGACTACCGTACTGCTGTTCGTGCTATTGCGCTAAACCCACCAGTACAAGCTACTTTCCCTGACCTACCAGCAGAGCAATGGTAATGGCTACAATAGATAAAAACGAGGCAGCGTTATCTGCACACGAGGCGGTATGTGCTGAACGCTATACAGGCATCAACGCTAGGCTAAAACGCTTAGAGCAAATTCTTATTGGATCTGCTGCGTTTATTATTGCAATTCTACTTTCTCTTGTTCTTAAATTAAACTAAGCCTATGATATATGTCCGATCAATTTGGGTTTTTAGAGGGCGCAAAGTCTGTAACAAGTAGCATGGATGCTAGTCGTGAGGCTAGTAAATCAATAACTAAAAGTATTGTTGATGTACAAAAAGATGCAGCAGCAGTAGCGCAACAAAAAGACCTGGATCGTAAAAGACAAATACGAGAATCTCAGGTATTAAAAGAGCAATACTTCAAACGAGCAATGATGGAATGGCAACGCCAAGAGTCCATCCGTATAGAAGAAGCTAAAGTAAAAGCTGATTTTATTAAAAAGCATGGTGTTAAACGCTGGACAGAAATAGAAACAATCAAACAAAAAATAGAAAGGCAAGACGATGAACTTAGTAAAGAGTTTAAAGAAGATTTGGCAAAGGTTCGTAGAGCAATGCTCATGTGCTATATTGTGGCTGCGTTCATTGCTTACTACCTTACTTGGGGTTATAAAGGGTAAATAATGCTGACTCTCCTTTCGACAGCAATATCCTTTTTAATGGGTGGTTTGCCCAAGTTACTAGACTTCTTTCAAGACAAATCGGATAAAGCACACGAGTTAGAACTCGCTAGGATGCAAACAGAGCGAGAACTACAGATGCTAGAGCGTGGCTATATTGCACAAGCTAGGATTGAGGAAATACGCACCGATCAAATACAGATGCAGACACAAGCAGAAGAACGCTCTGCAATGTATCAGCATGACATCGAAATAGGCAAAGGTGCAAGCCAATGGATCATTAACCTAAGAGCATCTGTGCGCCCTATGGTTACTTATTTATTTGTATTCTTGTTGATTGTTGTAGATATTGCATCTATTTGGTGGGCTTGGTCTGTTGGCGCTCCGTTTGCCGAGTCTGTAACAATGATATTTGACGATCAGGAAATGCAGATATTAGCTTCTATTATTGCTTTTTGGTTTGGAACACAAGCATTTACAAGTAAAAAATGATTGACCATAAAGTCATTGAGATGATTAAGCACCATGAGGGCGTTAAACAAAAGCCTTACCAATGCCCTGCTTTGCTTTGGACTGTTGGTGTTGGTCATGTTATCGACCCCAATCACGCTAAAGTTCCACTTGCAGAACGAAAGGCTCTGCCTATCCCTAGTGGATGGGATAGAGTCTTAACAATGGGGGAAGTAGATGAAATTCTTGCTCAAGATTTGGCGAGGTTTGAAAGCGGGGTACAACGATTATGTCCTAGTGGGCTTACTCCTGGTCGGTTTGGCGCACTTGTGTCTTTCTCCTTCAATGTTGGACTCGGTAATCTCCAAAATTCTACCATTCGGATGAAACACAATCGAGGTGAATTTGATGGTGCTGCCGAAGAATTTATGAAGTGGAATAAAGCTGGTGGTAAAGAACTAAAAGGACTTACTACTAGACGCAAAGACGAAAGAGCTTTGTACCTATCATAAAATCTTTCCGTACTTAAACAAGGTGTTTTTATCTACTAAAAAAGCCTTTTTGATCTGACTATCTCCCTCACCAATAAACTCTACATATTGTAGTTTACTCAAAAATATGCACTTAAATATGTGCTTGACTGGCATGATGACAAACATCTCCCCATCGTAAAAAACCCAGTAATCAGCTTGGGTAGCCATTAACCCTGAGTCTTTCCCATACATCTCTATCTCTACAACGATATTGCCTGTTCTTTGGCTCATCGGGTCAAACTTTACCTCAACGGCTTTATCTATCTCTGGTATCCATATATCGTACCCTTTAAAAGCGCTTACAAGGGTCGCACAAGGGTATTTCTTGCGTAGGATAGATACAACCCTTTCCTCTATCTCTAAACCTTTCTGAAGGTCTTTATTAAAGCTCATAAAGCTACCCTAATCGGCAGGGGGGTAGCACTCCTTGTGAAAGAGTGGCATTGCGCCATGTGTCCCGATCTGACTCTTTTCTTAGTTACAAATTACATAGTTAGGGCAAAAGGTACAGATTGTTACTTTGCCATTTACTATGATGGTCTGTGTTTGACACGCATACGCACTACTTATTAGTAACATATATGTTACCAATCCTATAGTTATCTTTTTCATGTTATCTCCAAAAAAGCGGGTACTTTCTTACGATTTCCCCATAAGTGCTTGCCAGCATTAAAAAGGTATTTCATCATCCTGAATCTTAGGCATCTCGTCATCACCCCGAGCCTTAAAGTTTTTCTGCTCTTTTTGTTTACCTACTGAGCAAGACATAAACTTGCCTTTCTTGCCTTCTTTGATCCAGGCACTAAAGTAATGCTCTTGCCCATTAATCATAATTGAACCAGTATAGTCTGGGTGATTTTGGGATTCTTTGCGCTCATTCTTAAATAAATTAGCTGATCCATCCTTCATTTCGTAAGCCATTATTTCCTCTCTTTCAGTTTATTAATAGTCATCTCTACTTCATCTAAAAACTTTTTTACTTCTACTTCCATTTTGTCAATGTATTCTTGATCTCGATTGACACGCACTACAAACAACTGCAAATCCTCTGGCAGCCGAGGATCAAAGCTAACAAAATCACACCACTCTGCGCCTGTACAAGCCATCTGTGCCATCATCTGCGGTATATGCTTACTAGGTGCTTTGCCCTCTTCCATCCAATCTAGGTGGGTCGTAGTATTCGGGCACTTTATCTCAACCAATCCTTTTCCCACAATCCCATCTGGACTGCAACCAAACCATTCTACATTAGGATGATCTACAAATGCAACCTGAGATACATCGCTGCCTGTATGCAACTCGTATGCAACCCTAGCCAATGGCTCAGTAGCCGTACCCCATTCCATTGCTGCATTGGTAAACGACTCGCTTGGTTTATTTGTTAGCCTTTGGGCTACCAACTCTATGCGGTAGTTCCTACGACTAGCAGACTCACCAGACTTGCCCTTAGACAACACATCCGCTACTCGGCTGGCAGTAACCTTACCAAGTCGTAGCTTATGCCAATCGTCTGTGCCTTGCACAATCGCATCCTCATAGCCTGGTTGAAATGGTGCTTTCTCCAAGATTTCTTTATATGCTTCTTCTCGATCACTTGTAACAAAAGTAGTCATTAGTGCGCTTTCTTAATGTCGTTATCAATTACATCGGGCTGAATAGATTTAGCCAAGTTAGCAGCTAAGTCATAACAAAACCCAATCCCTTCCACTTCTACCATAATAAACGAACCAGTTTGCTTTAACTTAATGGTAGCCTCAGATTCCTCGTCAAATTCATTTGTCATGCTGTTTTACCAAGAACTGTAAAGACCGACACATATCTTCTGCGACCTTTGCTGCTTTTTCTGCCTCTTTCCAATTACCAGTAAGAGTATGTTTATAAAATAAATTTAATGCTAGTTTTGCATCTAAATACTCTTGGCTAAAGTCATTCATTTTTTTTCTCTCTTTATACTGTTTGATGTTCTTTTAATTACTTCTTCTGGGTAACAACGCTGTTGATCTATCATTTTAAACATATATTCAGAACTACAATCATCACACGCAGTACACCTTTCAGACGATCCTCGTTGATAATATTTCCAATCTCTATATTGCAAGCGATTAAAGAAACAGGCTGGAAACCACTCATTCTCTATCGTCATCTGGAATAGGCTCTTGGTTGTCTTTACGGATTAACTGATTCTCTGTGCCATTAATAATCCATTGGTCTAAAAACTCATCTGACATTAGATCGACTGCGCCATTCCATCCTTGCATAAAATAAAACTCAGCAACACGAATATAATCTGGCGGTAGGTCTTGGTCTAATATCAGCTTATTAAAAGCCTGGCGAGTAAATTTATTGGTTATCATTTTGAGCAACATCATCCAAAGTTTTATTAAACTTAGCTCTTAACTCTGCCCAACGCTGCCTCACTTCTTCTTGCTCACTAGCTGGCACATAGTTGTACAAAAGTCTCCAACGCTTAGTAATATCTGTTCCTGAGGTCGTGTAGATAAAATCTTCCATTATTTCTCCTTTTTACTATATTGAGATTTACTGCTTTTATTAAGACAACTTTCACATTTCCAACGCATTACAGGTCTTAACCTACTGCCAGAAGCTACCAGCTTAAGATTACTAGCTGGCTTCTCAGTCTGACAAGAACTACACCACTTTCTGTCCATCCCAACCTTCCTTTAAATATCCATATTCCGAAGAATCGCATACAGCTCTGGTATCGAAACACACATCGCACTTGTCCACCCATATCCTGTAGTGATGGTCTTTCGGTCTGTGTACTCCCCATTTTTTTCCACATTCTGAACATACATTGTCAGGCTGCTGATCCGCTAGTCTCATTTAGCTT
>Ga0214921_10008809_pt1 | contig 12935 bp, 12 predicted proteins | sample LL1505_MetaG_FD_177992 | JGI IMG/M metagenome (GOLD analysis project Ga0214921, IMG submission 177992) | Freshwater microbial communities from Lake Lanier, Atlanta, Georgia, United States - LL-1505 | ecosystem: Environmental > Aquatic > Freshwater > Lake | place: USA: Georgia | collected... | reverse complement strand
TTGCATAGCCGATTTGGTAGCCATGATACTGTTACAACCATGCGCAATATTGGCAAAAGGACCGCCATGAATAAAGGCTGCTCCCTTTTCGATGGTTTGAACCAAGTTGGGCTGAAACGCATCTTTGAGCAATGCAACCAAAGCACCTGCCACGCCTAAGTCTTTCACATAAAAAGGCGAGTTATCAAGACGATAACCAAGCAATATATTTTCTAATCTTTTTCTTAAATCATCCAAAGAAGTGGCTAAGCAAAATATCGCCATAATTTCAGAAGCAGGAGTTATATCAAAACCTGTTTCAGTTGGAATGCCATTGCTCGAACCATTCAATCCTGAAAGCATATATCGAAGGCTGCGGTCGTTTACATCCAATACCCTGCGCCACAGAATTTGTCTAAGGCCTTTACCATTGTTTTTGTTATGGTATTGGTAATTATCAACCAAAGCGGCAAGTGTATTATTAGCTGATGTAATGGCATGAAAATCTCCTGTAAAATGAAGGTTGATATCTTCCATAGGTAGCACTTGGCTATAGCCTCCACCTGCAGCACCACCTTTCATTCCAAAGCAAGGACCAAGGCTTGGTTCACGCAACGCAACAATGGCTTTTTTGCCAATTTTATTTAAGCCTTGTGCTAAGGCCACTGAGGTAGTAGTTTTGCCGCTTCCGCTCTTATTGGGTGTGGTAGCTGTTACCAATATCAAATTTGATTTGGCAATTTTTGCTTCGTCAAAACTCACATTTACCTTGGCTTTATATTTACCGTATTGCTCTAGTTGGTCTTCATGTATGCCAACCGAGGCAGCAATTTTTTGGATGGGTGATAATTGTGTTTCGTGTGCTATTTCTATATCTGATTTCATTGAATGATATCTAATGTATTGCAAAATAATCAAATTACTCACTAAAAAAAATGTGCTGGCTTAACTTATTTGCCGTTTGTTTAGACATTAAATGGATTTATTGCTATACCCATTTTTATCGTTTAGCGAAATCCAAGTTTTAAAAACTAAAAAAGCGACCTTCGGGTCGCTTTTCTTTTTTCCTATATGATTTTCGAAAAGTTTTACTGAGTGTAACACAGCAAAAATATTAGCTTATTCAAAAGCACTAATGCCGGTAATATCCATACCTGTAATTAACAAGTGAATATCGTGTGTTCCTTCGTAAGTAACTACAGACTCAAGGTTCATCATGTGGCGCATAATTGAATACTCGCCTGTGATACCCATTCCACCTAACATTTGGCGCGCATTACGCGATACATTCAAAGCCAAATCCACATTGTTTCGTTTAGCCATACTGATTTGTGCAGGGGTGGCTCTACCTTCATTCATCAAAACACCTAAGCGCCAAGTTAACAACTGGGCTTTGGTGATTTCAGTAATCATTTCAGCTAATTTCTTTTGTTGCAATTGGAAGCCTGCAATAGGTCTTCCAAATTGGATTCTTTCTTTAGAATAACGCAATGCGGTATCATAGCAATCCATAGCAGCACCAATAGCGCCCCAACTGATACCATAGCGCGCTGAGTTAAGACAAGTCAAAGGACCTTTCAATCCTTCAACACCTGGTAAAATATTTTCTACAGGTACTTTTACATCATTAAACACCAACTCTCCCGTAGCACTTGTGCGTAAGCTCCATTTGTTGTGTGTTTCTGGGGTTGTAAAACCTTCCATACCACGCTCAACAATAATTCCTTTTATTTTTCCTTGCTCATTTTTAGCCCATACCACTGCTATATCAGCAAAAGGCGAGTTTGAAATCCACATTTTAGCACCATTCAAAATCACATGTTTTCCATCACCTGCATCTCTAAAATTGGTGGTCATGCCAGCAGGGTTACTACCATGATTAGGCTCTGTCAAACCGAAACAACCCATCAATTCGCCTTTGGCCAATTTAGGTAGGTATTTGTGTTTTTGCTCTTCGCTACCAAACTTATAAATAGGATACATTACCAAACTACCTTGCACACTGGCAGTAGAACGAACACCGCTATCGCAACGCTCAAGCTCTTGCATAATGATTCCATAGGTGATATAATCCATTCCACCACAGCCATATTCTGCTGGCAATTGAGGGCCAAAAGCGCCTACATCTGCCAATCCCTTAATCATGTGCATTGGAAAAGTAGCTTTTTGCGCAACGTCTTCTATAATTGGGCTTAGATCTTTTTTAACCCAATCGCGCACACTTTGACGAATTAATTTATGTTCTTCAGTTAACAATTCATCCATCAAGTAATAATCAGGGTGGTTGTACAAATCAGGCTTGTTTGCGTGAAAAAATTCTTGCGATGTATTCATGTTCTACTTATATAAAATTGTCTTTTTTATTTGCTGCGAATGTAGCTTTTTTGTATTTGTTTAAAAATTATAACAAATGAACTTGCAAACTGCTTTAGAAAACATGGAATTTTTTTCATACCACGGACTTTATCCAGACGAAAAAGTTACGGGCGGAAAATTTACTATAGCAGTTTATATTGACGAGCAATGTTCAGACAATAAGGAGTTTAAAGGCATAAATGAGGTAATAAACTACGAATTGGTTTACCAAATTGTGAAAAAGGAAATGGAAATTAGCCGCGATTTGATTGAAGAAGTGGCTTCCAATATTTTGAGAAAACTAAAAATGACTTTTAGCAGTGTCGAAAATATTACGGTTTATATTACAAAACACAATCCCGCTAGCAACTTTAATGGTGCCAATGCCAAGGTGAGATTAAGTTTGAAATAATTGCAAAATCCTCAATACTGCTCATACCAGTTAAATTTTTCATGAACAATTTTTGCTTTTTCTTTTTTAAGGTAATCCATAAAAGCAAGTGAAACGGGCGAATGCTTTTTACCTTTTAGCCAAATTAAACGCCATGTGGTTTTGATGGGCAGGCCTTTAATTGGAATAATTTGTAATTCATTAGTGTGCAATTCGTTTTTAATTCCAATCAATGGCATAATTGAATAACCTAATCCAGCCACAAGGGCTTGTTTCACTGCCTCATTGGAAGTTAACTCCATTTTTTTTAGCACTTCAATATTATTTTTAACAAAAAAACTTTCCATGGTTTGTCGTGTACCAGAACCTTTTTCTCTAAAAATAAGAGGCAAATCTTTGAATATTTCCTTTGCTGAAATTCCTCTCTTAAACTTTTGTTGACCATTACCAACTAAATATAATTTATTTTGGAGTAAATCCATTTTTTCAATATTAAGCTTATCAGGCAAAATTGAAACCAAGGCAAAATCTACTTCATTGTTTTCAAGGCTTTCAATCACCTTGCTTTTATTTGTAACATCCATCAACAATTCAATGCCATCATGTTGCTTCATAAAATCTGTTAAATACTGAGGCATCACATATTTTCCTGTTGAGACTACCGAGATTTTCAACCTTCCAGCTAACTGACCTTTATAAGCCAAAGTTTTGTAATTAATGGCATACACTTGATTGATTATGTTCTCAGCAGCTTGAGCAATTTCATGCCCAAAATCAGTGACAAAAATCTTTCTCCCCACCACTTCAGTAAGTGGAATATCGAATTGATCCTGAAAATTTTTAAGTTGAATAGAAACTGCAGGCTGTGTTAAATGCAATTCCTCTGAGGCTCTAGTAACACTTTTTGTTTGCACCACTTTCAAAAAAATCTGTAATTGATTTAAAGTATAATTCATAAATTATTTTTATGTATAACATTACAAAGATAAATGAAACAAAATCTTATTTTAATCTAATTTTGAAAAGTTTTACTATTAAAACAACCTTTTCGCATAAAAAATAATTGTTCAATTCAATCTATTTATAAACGTTAAACTTCTTAAACTATCAACAATGAAATTATTGAATCTGAGTAGAATTATATTATTGCTAACTGTTGCATTTTTAATTGCTTCTTGTGGCAAAAAAAATAAAGAGAAACTTATCCTTGAACCCATAACTTTATCTGCTGAAGGGCCCTATTTTGAAGGGCCTAACTCTTTTCAAGGAAAAATAGGTCTAGATGTTACAAAATTTCTGCAAGAAAAAGGATATAAGCAGGATCAACTTAAAGATATAAAAATATTAGGAGCATCTGTTTCATTTGACTCCTTAGCTTTAAATATACAAGATTTAACTCTGCAGGTAGTTAGCGAGAAAGAAAGTATGCAAAAATTGGCATTTATTAACCCTCTGCCCAGTGGGAATCAAAATATTCAACTTTCTATTGCCAAGGAGCAAAAAGACTTAGTCTCTTATTTTCTCGGAGGAGGGATACTCGTATTAGATGGTAATTTTTTAAAAGAAATAGAAGAAAATTTATCTTTTACCTTGAACCTAGAGCTTGAGTTAACTTTAAAAGAATAAAATCAAACATTTAGTATATGAAAACAATTAAAAAAGTATTTGCCACCACTCTCTTGTTTTTTTTTCTAACATCTTTTTCTTCAGATGAGGGAGATCGAATTATCGGACTTTGGGAACCAAGTAACGGAAAAGCAAGAATTAAAATAGAGAAAATTGGTCCTAAGTATTATGGAAAGATTGTATGGTTAAAAGAACCTTTAGATCCTACTACGAATGCTCCAAAATTAGATAAAAACAATCCTGACGAATCAATGCGCGACATTCCATTAAAGGGATACCGTATGTTAAAAGATTTTATTTACATCGAAAAAGATGAATGGAAAGAGGGAACCATTTACGACCCTGAGAGTGGCAGTATATACAGTTGTGTCATAAACATGAAAGATGAAAACACCTTGGATATAAGAGGCTATATAGGGGTTAAAGCTTTAGGAAGAACAGATGTATGGAAAAGATTAATGGTTAATAAAAAATAATTTACTTTTAATTGGATGAGATACTTTTTCCTTTTATGCCTTTTTTGGTTTCAGAATTCAGATTCATTTGCTCAATTAGATTCAATCGTTGAAGATTTTAGTGAATATGATAACGTAACCTATACAGATACTAAATCTAAAGTGTTTTGCAGTCCTAAAATTTTTGATTTAAGTCCACAGAGGTTTGTTTCAGTGGCCTTTGATGCTCAACTTCCACATTCTTTATCAGTATCAGAAATAGGAAATTATTTACCTAACTCAAAAGAAGGAATTATCAATGAAAAGGCTAATTTGAACTATGTTGGAGGGATACGATTGTATGCAAATATTCCAGTAATTTCCAAAAATAGTATTGTGTGGCAGGTAGGGTTAAATTATTGGGATGTCAATTATCAGGTAAAAAATAGACCCTTAACTGGTTCATCAAGTAATTTAAGTATAGATGAAATTCAAAAAGGCCTAACAACAGCAGGATTGCATTCCACCCTTTACAAGCCCTTGAATGAAAAACAATTTATTTTGCTTCAAGTATCAGCTGACTTAAATGGCAATTATTCTATTGCTAATCCCCAATCCTTAAATTATCTTAGGTATTCTGCGGCTCTATTATGGGGTAAAAGACCTTCAGATAGAAAACAATGGGCAATTGGAATATCTAGAACATATAGAGTGGGCGAAATGAACTACATACCTGTTTTTATGTACAACTGGACTTCTCCGAGTAGGAAGTGGGGAACAGAAATTCTTTTTCCTGCTAGAGCGCATGTTCGAAAAAAATTCAATCCTAGCAATTTAATGCTTATTGGTTATGAATTGGAAGGTCAAACTTATCGATTAAATGGTATGTCAGATCAAAATAGAAGCTTAGAGTTAAGAAGAGGTGAACTTAGATTTAGAACCGAATTTCAAAAGAAATTATTTGGTTTCATTTGGGGTAGCATGCAAGTTGGCTATCGCAACAATTACTCATATAAAGCTGATTATCTTAATAACAATGGTAGTGACTTTTATAGAGGTTTTTTTGGAAAACAAAACTATGCTATGATCAATAATCTTACTGGTGCGATGTATTTTCAAGTAGGAATTCATTTAGTTAGTCCTTAAAAGAAATTAAACCGATAATACATAAATTAATTTTATGAATAACATTACAAAGATAAATAAAAACTAATACTGAAGAATACACAATTTTGCATCGTTAAATCAATAAAAATTTTATGACAAGAATAACGGTTGCAAAAGGAGATGGCATTGGTCCTGAAATAATGGACGCAACATTGGAAATAATATTAGCGGCAGGATCCCAACTCGAAATTGACGAAATTGAAGTGGGTGAAAAAGTATACTTGGCTGGAAACACCTCAGGAATTGCCAATGAATCATGGGAAACAATAAGGCGCAATAAAATTTTCTTAAAAGCTCCTATCACCACTCCACAAGGAGGTGGATACAAAAGCTTAAATGTTACCACTCGAAAATTTTTAGGCTTATACTCAAACGTAAGGCCATGCATGAGTTTACATCCTTTTGTAAGCACTAAACATCCAGTTATGGATATTGTGATTGTAAGAGAAAATGAAGAAGATTTATATGCAGGTATAGAGCATCAGCAAACAGACGAAGTAGTACAATGCTTAAAACTAATTAGCAGACCTGGTTGCGAAAAAATAGTACGTTATGCATTTGAATATGCAAAACAACAAAATCGCAAAAAAGTAACTTGTTTTACTAAAGACAATATCATGAAACAAACGGATGGTTTGTTTCACCAAGTGTTTGATGAAATTGCCAAAGAATATCCTGAAATAGAAAATGAACATTGGATTATAGACATTGGAGCCGCTAAAATGGCTGACACACCAGAATTGTTTGATGTGATTGTCATGCCAAACTTATATGGAGATGTTTTGAGTGATGTAGCCGCACAAATAACTGGTTCAGTTGGCTTAGCAGGATCAGCTAATATAGGTGAAGAGTGTTCAATGTTTGAAGCCATTCATGGTTCGGCACCAAGAAGAGCGGGTCAAAATGTGGCCAATCCATCGGGTTTATTGCAAGGAGCTGTAATGATGCTTAATCATATCGGTCAAACAGAAATAGCTGAAAAAGTTCAAAATGCTTGGCTTAAAACATTGGAAGATGGTATTCACACTTATGATATATTTAAAGAAGGAACAAGTAAACAAAAGGTGAGTACAAAAGAATTTGCCCATGCAGTGATTCAAAATCTTGGCCAAAAACCAAGTATCTTAAAATCTGTTTCCTATGCTAATAATTCAGCACTGAACCTTCCAAAATACAAGAGAAAACCTGCTACAAAAAAAGAGTTGGTGGGTGTAGACATTTTTGTTCATTGGGCCGGTTCAAATCCTAATGAATTAGCAGATAAAATAAAACAAATTGAAAGTAAGGATATAAAACTATCCATGATTACCAACCGCGGCATTAAAGTATGGCCTGATGGATTTAATGAAACTTTTTGTACAGACCATTGGAGATGCCGTTTTAAACCATCGGAAAATTCGGAAATAAATAAATCAAACATCATCGAACTTTTACAAAATGCTATTTCTGAAAATATCGATACTATAAAAACAGAAAATCTATATGCATTTGATGGTAAAGCCGGATATTCATTGGGTCAAGGTCAATAAATAAAAAAATGAACATACAACTCATACAGGGGACATTTAGTTCCTCAGATGCTTTAGACATCATTACACACATGATACATATTAAAATAAAGTATCATGAAAATAAAATAAATATTGGTAATAATGAAGAAGATATTAAAACGCGGGAAGCGAAAATAAAGCACCTTCAAAAAGAACTATTTGAATTACGAAAAGCAATCAATTCAAATATAAAAAGTGTAAAAATAGAATCATTTATTAAAATAGATTAACATTGAATTTAACTAGTATAAAAATAAGTTTATACCTAATAGTAACAATTGTCTTTATAACTATGGCTTTGTTCACAAGAGATGCAGTTAATAGTCAAATTTTTGCTTGTTTAGCTATCATAATTGGGGCAATTGGTTCACAATATGTAACTAACCTAAATACAACTAATGAAAAAATTAAAGGCTAAGAACAATTAATCATAACAATTTAAACAATAATTTCGAAATAGATATTTTAGTGAGAATATTATAATTCTTTATCCATTTAATTATTTAAAAAGGTACTTAAAAAATGTAAGTGTAAGTCTAATGTTCGAAGGTAGAAATTTAGTTATAGCAAGCAAACACGAAAAGGAAAAAGTAATTGCTCCTATCTTAGAAAAAGAACTGGGTGTCAAATGTTTTGTTGTTCAAGATTTAGATACGGATTTACTTGGCACTTTTTCTGGAGAGGTAGATAGAATTGATGACCCTATTATTACTGCAAGAAAAAAATGCCTTATGGCTATGGAACTAAGCAATTGCGATTTAGCTGTTGCGAGTGAAGGTTCTTTTGGCCAACACCCCACTCTTTCTTTTGTGCCAGCCGATGATGAATTTTTACTCTTTATCGATAAAAAAAACAGTTTGGAAATTATTGCGAGGGAATTAAGTACGGCCACCAATTTTAATGGCGCACAAATTAATACTGAAGAAGAATTAAATGAATTTGCTACTCATGCGAATTTTCCTTTACATGGATTGATTCTTAGAAAATCAAAAGATGATTATAAAAATATTGTATCGGGAATAAGGAATGAAGAGCAGCTTCAAATTGTTTTTTATCATCTTATCACCAATGAAGGAACAGCCTATATAGAAACAGATATGCGGGCTATGCATAACCCAACAAGAATGAAAGTAATTGAGGCAGCTGCTTTTAAACTGGCTAAAAAAATAAATTCCCTTTGCCCTGAATGCCAAATGCCAGGCTTTGGAATTACAGAGGCTAAATCTGGATTGCCATGTAAGGCATGCAACTATCAAACAAGTAGCATCATAAGCCACGTCTATACTTGTAAGAAATGTTCCTTCATCCATGAGAAAAAATATCCTAATGGCAAACAAACAGAAGACCCAATGTATTGCGATATATGTAATCCTTAATTATCAAAAAAATCTAGAAACGATGTTTAGGAAAAAAAATAGCTAAAAATAACATAAAGCATACAATAAATTAGATCAGCCAAAAGTAGAATTATAAAGTAAAGGGAAGACTAAAAACAAATAAAAACAGTGAGCACCTTTTACGCATAGATAATGAGCAAATAAGTTTTCGTAAATTATTTAATCAATACAATTTAAACCTATACCCAATAAGGAAAATATGAACTTTAATCTATTACTAGAAAATTTAACAAATCCAGCATTATTATTTTTTGTACTTGGAATTATCGCAGTCTATTTAAAAAGCGATTTAGAAATACCTCCCAATTCATCCAAATTTATTTCACTCTATTTACTATTTTCAATTGGATTTAAAGGTGGGCAAGAGCTATCACACGAAACATTTACCAGTGAAATTGCTTGGTCAATGCTACTCGGTATAGGTATTTCAGCTATCATTCCTCTCTATACCTTCTTTATTTTAAACCGAAAATTAAATGTATTTGATTCAGGTGCTATTGCTGCAGCTTATGGCTCAGTAAGTGCGGTAACCTTTGTAACGGCCGCTTCTTATCTTGAATCGCAGCAATTAACACTTCATGGTCACATGGTGGCCATTATGGCATTGATGGAATCACCTGCCATCATTATAGGGTTAGTATTAATATCCATATTTAATAAAGAGGATAACACAACCAATATAAGAATTCCAGCAGTCATCAAACATTCATTAACCAATGGCAGTGTATTATTGATTTTAGGAAGTCTAGTGATTGGCTTATGTACCAATGCGAAACAAGCAGAAGGAATCAAACCTTTTACAAATGATTTGTTCAAAGGCTTTCTTGCTATTTTTCTTTTGGATATGGGTATTACAAGTGGCAGAAAATTAAAATCATTTTTTTCAAATGGATGGTTTCCATTTGCCTTTGCGATTTGTATTCCACTCATAAACGGATGTTTATTTGCTGCATTAAGCTCAATTGTTACATCAGATATAACCAATCGATTTGTGTTTGCTGTTTTAGCGGCAAGTGCCTCTTATATTGCTGTTCCCGCAGCTATGAAAATAACAGTTCCTAAAGCTAACCCTGGTTTGTATCTACCTATGGCATTGGCGGTGACTTTCCCAATTAATATTACGATTGGAATGCCTCTTTACTTTCTTATTGTGCAGAGTGTAGGTTAAATAAAACCATTAGCACTCGTTCGTGTAATACAAATAAGTGTTCAGAAGATGAAAATTTGCTTACCCCAAAGGGGTAAAATATTTATAGCCTTGGGTGAAACCCACGGTAAAATAGCAAAAAGAAAAACAGAACCCCGAAGGGGTTCAACATCAAAAAGTATGTTTTGAACAAGTATGGTGATAATACCAAAGGCAGGCAAAACATACAAAGATTTAAATATGATAAGAACTAGAGTTGCAGGCGCGGACGCCTGCAACGGCAAAAATTGTTTGCCAATGTTGTGCGTCCTCGCCAACATCATATATACTTGCAGGCGAGGACGCCTACAAGGGCGAATGTAAGTATAATTTTATTCAGCAAATAATTGTGCTGATAGGTATTCTCTGTTCATGCGAGCAATCACAGATAATGAAATTTCTTTAGGGCATTCAGCCGAACAAGCACCCGTGTTGGTACATGAACCAAAGCCTTCAGCATCCATTTGATTTACCATGGCTAATACACGCTGAGTTGCCTCTGGTTTACCTTGTGGTAACAAAGCAAACTGAGTTACTTTAGCACCCACAAACAACATAGCTGATGAGTTTTTACAAGCTGCCACACATGCACCACATCCGATACACGCTGCTGCTGCAAACGATTCGTCAGCATCATTTTTCGGTATTGGTAAATTATTTGCGTCTTGCGCATTACCTGTATTTACAGATACAAATCCGCCTGCAGCTTGAATTCTATCGAAAGAACTTCTATCTACTGCTAAGTCTTTTATTACCGGGAATGCTGCTGATCTCCAAGGCTCAACTACGATGATATCTCCATCTTTGAAGCTACGCATATGCAATTGGCAGGTAGTAACACCATTATTTGGACCATGTGGTCTTCCATTGATATACATACTACAAGAACCACAAATACCCTCACGACAATCGTGATCAAAAGCGATTGGCTCTTTACCTTCAACAATAAGGCGCTCGTTTACCACATCAAACATCTCTAAAAACGACATATCAGGACTGATGTTTTCAGCCTTATAGGTTTCAAATTTACCTTTGTCGTTGGTATTTTTTTGTCTCCACACTTTAAGTGTTAAGTTCATATTTCCGCTCATTTTTGTTCAGGATTTAGGAGCGAGGCAAAAGGCAAGAGTACCAAATGCTTCTCTCATTTTTTTATTATTTATTATCTTTTTGTTCGTCACTTAATTTTTGAATTAATGAATTCAACATGCGTGACTCTTCTTCAATATTTCTTTTTAGCTCTACAACATCTTTATCAGAAACAAATTCCAACATCAAAGCAATTTCCATCGCTGTCTCAAGTTCTTGATTACTTGACCTAGCAATTCTGATAAAACTTCGATAGCTCAATCTACTGCTTCTGCCATAGCCTTCAGCAATATTAAGCGGAATTGAAGTAGCTGCTCTTCGAATTTGACTGGTCAAGCCAAAAATCTCTTCTTTAGGAAAATTAGAACTAATTGCATATACCAACTTCACAATCTCCATTCCCTTTTGCCATACCAAAAGGTCTTTAAAAGAATTTATTTTATTCATATTAGATAAGGATTTAGTTAAATAGCAAAAGTAAATAGTACCTTCATCATTTTCCTAATCTACATCAATTCTCTCCTGCCTAATTCCTATATCCTAATTCCTACTTATAACTTCTTTGTGCTATTTTAATGTTTTCGTAAATCAAATCTTCTTTATGTAACTCCCAATTCCCTACTTCTTTCATTTCCCAAGCTGCTACATATTTGTAATTTTCATCATCCCTCATAGCTTCGCCTTCTTCTGTTTGGAATTCTTCTCTAAAGTGACCTCCACAACTTTCATTTCTATTTAAAGCATCTTTACACATCAATTCACCCAACTCTATAAAATCAGCTACGCGATTTGCTTTTTCTAACTCTGGATTAAATTCGTTTGCCTCTCCTGGAACGCGCACATCTTTCCAAAACTCTTCTCTAATTTTTTGTATTTCAGCAATAGCCCATTCCAAACCTTCTTTGTTACGCGCCATTCCGCATTTTTCCCACATTATTTTACCTAAACGTTTGTGGAAATAATCTACAGATTTGGTACCTTTTATAGCAAAGAATTTATTGATTCTATCTTGAACCTCTTGCTCTGTTTTTGCAAATTCCTCCTTATCAGTTGGAATGGCTTTAGTTCCAATTTCTTTTGATAAATAAGCACCAATGGTATAAGGAATTACAAAGTATCCATCAGCCAAACCTTGCATCAATGCAGAGGCTCCTAAGCGGTTAGCACCATGATCTGAGAAATTAGCTTCACCTAAGGCATATAAACCTTCGATATTGGTCATTAAATTATAATCAACCCATAGTCCACCCATTGTGTAATGTACAGCAGGATAAATCATCATAGGAATTTCGTATGGATCTTCGCCCGTAATTTGTTTGTACATGTCAAACAAGTTACCATATTTTTCTTTCACCACTTCCTTACCAAACTCAGTTAACTGAGCCTCTGTAGGATTAGCAATACCTTTTAATGTAGCAACCTGTTTACCATATTTATATTTCATGTTGCTCGCGAAATCTAAATATACTGCTTCACCCGTTTTATTAACACCATAACCGGCATCACATCTTTCTTTGGATGCACGACTTGCCACATCACGTGGTACCAAGTTACCAAATGCAGGGTATCTTCTCTCTAAATAATAATCTCTATCCTCTTCTGGAATATCGCTTCCTTTTTTCTTACCTGCCCTGATAGCTTCTACATCTTCTTTTTTCTTAGGAACCCAAATTCTTCCATCGTTGCGCAAACTCTCACTCATCAAGGTTAATTTTGATTGGTGGTCTCCTGAAACGGGTATACATGTTGGGTGAATTTGTG
>Ga0214921_10008808_pt1 | contig 12936 bp, 7 predicted proteins | sample LL1505_MetaG_FD_177992 | JGI IMG/M metagenome (GOLD analysis project Ga0214921, IMG submission 177992) | Freshwater microbial communities from Lake Lanier, Atlanta, Georgia, United States - LL-1505 | ecosystem: Environmental > Aquatic > Freshwater > Lake | place: USA: Georgia | collected 2015-05-28 | reverse complement strand
ACTTCCAAACAACTCCTATCAAATTAAAAAGTTTGTCGAGAAGCCAGATCTTAAAACAGCTGAAAGTTATCTTAAGGACGGTCACTTCTATTGGAATAGTGGAATGTTCTTATTTAAAGCCTCCGCCTTTATTGATGAACTTAAAAAATTTAATCCTGCTATCGTGGATGCCTGCCAAAGATCTATAGACAAAGCAAAACCTGACTTAGATTTCTATCGCGTGGATAAGGAAGCGTTTGAGTCATCTCCATCAGACTCCATCGATTACGCTGTGATGGAAAAAACAAGTAATGCCGTCATGGTTCCACTTGATGCTGGATGGAACGACGTGGGCGCCTGGCCTGCCGTGTGGGAGCTTCAGGATAAAGATGATAAGGGTAACGCAGGGCATGGGGACTATTTAACCGAGGCCTCTTCTAATAATTACGTTCACGCTGAGCACAGGCTCGTGACACTTTTAGGCGTTGAGGATCTGATCGTCATTGAAACGTCGGATGCGATCATGGTCGCACACAAAGATAAGTCACAAGACGTCAAAAAGATTGTGGATGCATTAAACAAGCAAAAGAGATCAGAAGGTACTACCCACAGAAAAATTTATCGCCCCTGGGGCTCCTATGATGCAATCGATGCGGGCCATCGTTTTCAGGTCAAACGTATTACGGTGAAGCCAGGTGAAAAATTATCACTCCAGATGCATCACCACAGGACAGAGCACTGGGTCGTGGTGTCAGGCACTGCAAAAGTTAAGATCGGTGAAAAGACTCAGCTCGTTGCCGAAAACGAGTCGGTCTACATTCCGATTGCGACCGTGCACTCATTAGAAAATCCGGGCAAGGTGAATCTAGAGTTAATCGAAATTCAAACGGGTTCTTATTTGGGTGAAGACGACATCGTGAGACTCGACGACAAGTACGGTCGCGTTTAACAGCGCTTCCATTTGAAGCTCCTACCTCCTGATGTTAAACTCAACGTCATCAGTTTATTTTTTTGTTTTTCTAAATTAAGTCTTCAATGATCCATGCCTAAATTACCCGCTGACCTAACGCCGCTCGCCAAAGAATTTGTCTGGCTACTTCGTGACGACGCGCAGGAGTTAACCAAAGGTGCGGGACCTCACTCTGAAGCTTTCAGGCAGTGGTGGATCGCGCGTGGTCGATCAGATTACTTGGGCTGGACGAAATTAAGTCTCGAGGATAAAACTTTTTTATCCGAAAAAACCGGCACCTACACCTTTAACGGCGTCACGATTCCCTTGCCACGCGCGATGTCGATGGTACTCCAATATCGGCCTGACGTAGTTAAAAAATTTACTGTAAATAAAGAGGTAGACTCTTTAAGTCTCACCTCTTGGTTCTTCGCCTATGGTATTTCCGAGATGATGCTAACTGAAATCATCGATCACGAGACGCTCCAAGTCTTAGACCGACCAGCGCCCATTAAAATTGACGAGAGCGACGTGCCGGCTCCGACACTCCTGATGTTCTTAGCGTGGCACCTGTTAAATCCTGAAGTTAAAAAAACGATGTCGCTCGAGAACGGTAAGTCTCGTGCGCAGTTCATGGCGTGGTTCTTTTCTGAGGCCGACAAAAGTTTTCACTTAACTGACCTCATCGCGGGGCGTTGGCGAAATTGGCTCTTCCAAGAAGTTTTGATAGCCAACAAAATTAAAGTGCCGCGCTTTGTCGCTGAAGCGCTCAATAGCTCAGTCGAATTGCGTGAAGTCATCGACTTAAATTCAAGCAGTGCCGCGAGCGATTTACAGGAATGGGCTGACGAGGCTTTGAAAGAGGGTGGAGCATGGGCCTGGCTAAAACCCAAAGAAATAAAAACAACTCAAACTGAAACTCCAAAAAATCTACCCTTCGGGGTGAACCTCTTCGGCTTCGCCTTTGGTGAATTAGGCACGGGTGAAGATTTAAGGATGGCCGTTGCGGCATGCGAGTCGGCGATGATACCCTACCGTGTCATCAACATTAGTACCGGCAGCAATCTTAGGCAGGCCGACCTCATCTTAAAGAAAGAGGTGGAACGAAGTGTTGACGAGGCACCCTACGCCATCAATGTGTTCTGTCTTCCAGGCTTTGACACCATCGAGCGCATCTTCTTACAAATGGGGGATCACTACTTCAGGGGTCACTACAACATCGGCTGGTGGCCGTGGGAAATATCAGTGTGGCCGAAGTCGTGGTCGTGCGCGTTTAATCTCATGGACGAGATCTGGGCGGGAAGTGAATTCGCAAGAAGCATGTACGCGAAGTCCACCAACCTTCACGTCAACATCATGCCGCTGGGGGTCAGTGTCGAGCGGGGAAAACTGCACCCGAGAAACTTTTATAACTTACCAGAAAAAAAATTCTTGTTCCTCTTCGTGTTTGATTTTAATTCGCACTTAGACCGAAAGAATCCGGTCGCGATTTTGGACGCCTTCGCACGAGCCTTCCCAGAAAATAATAAGGACGTGGGCTTGGTGTTAAAGGTGATGAACGCTGACAATCAAAACTTTAAGTGGATCAGCTTTCAGAGACTGGTGAAACGAGATCCTAGGATTATCTTAATAGAAGAAACCTTAGATCGCCCTGACGTATTGGGGCTTATTAATGCGTGCGACGCCTACGTCTCACTTCATCGTGGCGAGGGCTTCGGTCGAACGCTTGCGGAAGCTATGCTCTACGGTAAGCCTGTCATCGCGACGAACTACTCGGGCAACGTCGACTTCATGATGAAGGGCTTGAGTTATCCCGTTGACTACACCCTAAAAAATATTCCGCGCGACGCTTACCCATTTTTAGAACTCACCGACGGGGCTGAGTGGGCTGAGCCTGATATTGAAGACGCTGCAGAAAAAATGCGTGACGCCTACCGCGACGCTAAAGATGATTCTTTATCTCGCGACATTAAAACATATGCTGCGAATCAGTTCTCGGTGATCGGTGTCGGTAAAAATTTAAGGGAACGCCTAAGTCAGATCGACTTAAAAAAGATTCAAGACTTTTAACTGACATAGCTCTTTAAAATCGGTCGGTACTTTAAGGCTAATTTTTCAATACTGAAATTACTCCCCGCCTCACGAATCGCTTCTTTCCTTTTAGGGGTTGAAAGACTCATGGCCTCATTGAGTTTAATGACGGCACTCTTGATCGAGGGATCCGCCCAGCGCGAGCCTTCAGTGTAGGGGTAGTCGCCAGGGTTCACGGGTCTTTCTATCCAATGCACTAACCTCGCGTTCTTCTCGTTTAAAAAATCTTGAGGTCCCGAGTAGTCGGTAGTCACGACTTCTAAGCCGTGCTGCATCGCCTCGACCAGTGTTCGCCCGAAGCCTTCGCTCCTGTGGAGGGACATGTAACAGTTTGCCGCCTCGTAGATATCCGCCAATTCATCGTCGTCCAAGGTCTCGTTCACGATCCTGACACGCGGATCTCTCGGTATCCAATCGAAGAGCGTTTTATCGACCTGCTCCCAGCGGTTAATTTTTAAAATAAGGTAAGTGTTCTTCACAGCTTTCGCGAATTGTTGAAACGCTTCGATGGTCCCTTGCGGATTTTTTCGGGTGAGTGTGGAGCGCACATCAAACATATAAAGCACCACGAAGGCGTCCTCCGGAATATCAAGCTCGCGCCTAAAGTTACGGCCTTTTCGTTTGATATTGAGGACGGGGAGCGGGATTGTGAGGATGAGTTTAGTGGCTTTTTTAAAGAAAGATGCCTGCACAAAGTGAGTCGGGCACCAGATGTGATCCACGATGTTTAATGCTTTCACGAATTTGTCAGGGAAGTCAGGGAGCTCCCACAGAAAGAACCCGACCTTCATCTTGGGCTCAGAAAAAATTTTAGGCTGCGCCTCTTTGAGTCGCAAACACTCCATGGGCGACATGAAGAAGAAACTCGTGTCGTAATTTTTTGTGGTGATGTTCTGCCATGGATACTTCACGCGGCCTTTGGACTCGGTGGGCACATCAGTGACAGAGTAAGGGATATTGAGGTAGTCCAACATCGCGGCAAACGAGCGCAAGTCTTCCCCGAGACCGGTGGGAGAGGTGGCGTAGCCAATGAGGTTAAGGCCGTCTGACATGGGTTCAACAATTTCCTAAGGTTGACGTAGGTTAAATATGCATCCGCTAAGAGACGTCAAACCTTGCCTATGAAAAGAGGTTTTACGCGTCATAAAATATTGAATGACTCAGCACTAAAGGAGTATTCTACTTAAAATTAATCGTGTGACATTAAAAATCAGCGATCACGCATGTGCATACATAAACATTATATCTTGGTCCTTACGATGCTTCTCTCCTCTATGGCAGAGGCGATAGAGCTCGAGCCATTGAGTGATTTTGTGCGCCATCATCCTCAATTTATGACCAAGATGAAGGACTCACAAATGGTGGTGAGCCGATGTAGCGCTCTTTACTTGGTCTTAAGTGTTCGCCTCTATGATATGGAAAACAAAAAGGAGGCCAATACGCTTATCAGTCAACTTTCCAAAACCGCAGAAAGTTATGAAGTAGCCAGAGAAATACTTTCAAAGACTTCATTATACGATGAACAAAGCACCCGATTTTTACAGAAAGAATTTGCAAAAAAATATGCTGAGATCACGCTCACGAATTGGAAAAAAAATAATGACCTATTTAACACACTGATCAGGGAAGACTTAAAGGTTTGTGAAGACAACGCACCACACTTTAAAAAATTTACAGATAAACTTTCAAAGGAATTAAGACGCTAAGCGCTTGATTTAAAAAATACGGGTTGTGTTCAAAGTGGGTTGGGTGTTACCACTTTTTATGCTTACTACTGTCTAACCTTTTGAATCCGCTTGAGGATACTTTTTTTTGAGTGGGATCTTGACCTTCGTCACTTGCCTCATCATCACTACTAGCTTTCGACTTAGCCTCTTTGAGTGCTTTCATTTCAGCAAGCTTAGCCGCCTCCGCCTCACGTGCCTCGCGCGAAATCCTCTCGGTCTCGGTAATAATACGGCGCAAAATCTCAACCATACCGGACGCGAGTAAGTTCCAATCCTCCCATGGCCTTGAAATCCTAACACCATTGTCTTCCATGGTCTTTAACATAAAAGGTATAGTTCCCATCATGGAGATTAACATGGCACGGTCTTCACTACTGACTCTTGACCAGACATCAAGATCAAAGAATTGTTTGTTCAAGTCAAAACGCAGTTCCATCTTCGGCCCAAAATCGTCACGTGACTCCTCGAACCAAGTCTCGAAGGGAGTGATACTTCCGTTGATTTTTGGGATCTCCACCTTGGGATGACGCGAGAAGCCACCGGGCTGGACGTTAGCAGCCGCGAATCTTAATTCTAGATTTGACCAGTGACGTTGACCATAGAGTGCACCATTAAATTCTAGCCACAGATGTTCATAATCTGGATTAACTTGCTCCCGTTTTAATTTCACTTCATCGAATCTGAAGACGGCGGGCAGTGACTTAAAGTCGGCCACGAGTGGGCTTAAACTCTGGCGCCAGAAAATAATATCGAAGAAGTCGGGTAATTTTTGGTCACGTGATGCCCGCTTCGGTGACTTAAAGAATTGCTCAATCGCCTTAATGGCTGTAGATAAAGACTGCCAATCTTTTAAGGACATATTACGGTATTGCGCTAGCGCCTCACTGGCATTCGGTTTCACAAGCCCACGTGGTATGAGTCGCACCGGCTTGGTCATGGTGTCACTTTCAGCGAGTGTGATCTCCACACCTGGCATACCGTCTTCTAAGAAGGTGGTGAATAAAAAGGTTTCAGCGACATGGCCCGCCATGGTGATGTTGGTGGCTCTCCAATCCAGTCTGGGTTTGGCCGACACGGTATCAACCATGATAGGAAGAATAGATTCGTAATCGAGATACTGGGGTTCCCGCTCTTCTAAACGTTTCCAGCGCCCTTGATATATCTCGTTCTCACGCTGCAACTTCTGATGTTCTAGGAAGTGGTGCTCTAACTCTTCTTGCACTTGATGGAGCTGTAAGAGTAATAACTCATTCTCTTCCTGCACCTCTTTGAGTTGGCCGTCGATCAATTTAGACATGCTGTCGATCTTGGTCTGACGTTCACTTGCGAGTTTCATTTGCTCATCACGTTGTTGGGTGAGCATGATCTTATCTTGTTCAAGAGCTGCGATCGATTGGTTGAGGTGATGCTTTTCTTGAATAAGGGTCTGCTTTTCACGATCAATTTTTTCTAAATCTTTCGCTAAGATTTGGTTCTTTTCTTGCATCTCCTTCATCTTAAGATCGACCGTTTGAGAGAGGCTATCGATCTTCGCCTGTCTCTCATTGAGAAGCTTGATCTTTTCATCAAGCTCTTCTTTAAGCGCTGTCTTCTCTTGGTTGAGCGTCCCCTTATCACGGATTAGGGTCGCGATCGTTTCATTGAGTGTGGTTTTTTCGCTTAAGAGTTTGGCTTGGGCAGCCTCGAGCTTTTGGGTTGCATCATCAAGCTTGACCTTGATTTCTTTTAAGCGCTCAACTTCCGCTTGTGTCTCCTGCTCTTTTAAAAAGACCGACTCTAACTCCTCTTGCACCTGATGAAGTTGGAGTAAAAGGAGTTCTGATTCTGATTGCAGGTCGCGAATCTTTTGTTCATTTGCATCTACATAGGCTTTATGAATTGCGGCTTGTGTCTCAAGGTCGGCCAACTGTTGCAGGTTGATATTTTTTTGTTGACTCAGTTCGTTATTCTTTTCAGCGATGATAGTCTCAAGTCCCATCATCTCTTGAATGAATTGACTGATCTCGATTTTAATTTCTTTCGCCTGCCTTAAACCTAAGTCAAAAAGTCTCGCGTTCTCATTTTTAAGAGACTCGATCTCAGCTAACAATCGTTTTTTTCCAAAAAATAACATAGCCTTCTATTATGTCCCAAATAAAAAGTGTTGCGTTTGTGCAATGGCATCTGTCGGTGTTTCGCCACTGATCAAAAGTAGATTTAAGTACGAGTTACCAAGGTTTAAGGCTGTGGTTGCGTAATCATTTCTAGTTTGGTAGAGGGTGTCGATACTATTTAACACTTCAATGGTTGTTCTCACCCCTGCAATAAGGCTACGCTCATTAGCTTCTACGCTTCGCTTGGCGGCCTCGACGGCGATCTTCTTGTTCTCTAATGCATCGCGTCCTAACACCACCGACTCGTAGAGTTGGTTGGTGAGCATGATCGTTTGCTCTTCCACTTGACGTCTCGTCTCAAAAGCCTTCTGCTCTTGTGCGCCTGCGGAAAGTCCTCCAATCACACGTGGCGCATCGAGTGGCATGGATAAAGTCAAAATCGTCGTTTGATCATTAAACATATCACCCCATCTTTTACCTTGCACCACCGATAGCGTTGGAAAAATATTTTTACGCGCACGACTCGCTTCAAGCATGGAAATCTCTTCACTCTTTCTTGCTGCGGTTAAATTTGGGTTAGACTCTAAAACCTTGGCAAGAAGCCCATTAATCTCAAACTGACCTTTGAGCGAATGAGACTCAGGTAACTCAAAATCGCTTGCGTCTATCGACCTTTTCGTTAAAGTCATGAGCTGCGTGATTGCGTTACGACGACTAAGTTCTAAAGTCACACCATTCGCTTGAGCTTGTTCAAATCGCACCTTAATATCACGCTCGTCCGTGATAGTCCCGTATCCGAGATCAATCATACGTCTGATACGATCGAGCTGCTTTTGCAAAGTATTAATTCTCACGTTATTAGATTTAATCGCCTGATTCTGAGTAATCAGGGCAGCGACCGCAGTAAAACATCGCGAAGCTAAGTCTTGCTCTTGGGTCATATAGACAGCTTCGGCGTAAGCCTCCTTAGGTGCCCCTTCTTTAAATTGTTCATACTTTTCAAGGTCAATAAGCGGCTGGGTAATACTGATACTGTTTTGGTTTTGAATAGGGCTCGTCCCAGCAATATAATCTTGGAAAGTCGAGGTAAGCGAGGGCGCATAAGCCGAATACGCGAGTGTTGACTGAAATTTATTTAAGGTTTTATCTGCCCCTGCCACCGCATACTTGGGATCATTTATTTTTGCAAGACTAAAGACAGTATTAAGGTTAGACTCCGCCGCCTCTGATTGATTGATAAAAATACTAAAACCCAGCACCAAGCCTAAAAAGATTTGGCGCATATCACGAATGAAATCATGTTTCATCATCATGATTTAAAGGCCCAAATGACGCGATCAGAGATGGGTTTGATCATGTAGCTTAGGAAGCTTCGTGTACCAGTCTTGATAACAACATCAACTGGCATACCGGGCTGAATATTAAGTTTGCCCAACATTTGCATACCCTCAGAAGTTGTCTCAACTTGCGCTGAGTAGTACTCGAAATCTGGCTCGCCAGGTTTTGTCTTATCAGGGAGTTGTCTATCGGTACCGACCTTGATTAAACGTCCTGGGACGGTAGGAGTAGTCGCTGCATTGAACGCCGTGAAGTGAAGATCGACGACCGCATCCTTTTTCACGCGATCGATTACATTAGCAGGCAACTTCACGTCCACCACGAGTTTAGAATCCTTCGGCACCACCTCGGCTAGGATCTGGCCTGCTGTGATCACGCCACCCACGGTCACGACTTTTAAGCCCAAAATCACGCCGCCAATTGGGGATACAATGGACGCCTTCTCCTCGTCAAATTTAGCTGCCTCAAGTTGCAGCTGTAAAGCCTCGCGTCTTTTTTGAGCTTCAGCTAATTGAATCTCAGTCTCCTTGAGATAATTACTCACAAAGGCGTTAATGAGATTCTCTGACTCTAGACGATTGCGCATCGCCTGCTCAGCATTCGCTTTGGGCACTAAACCCTCTTCCGCGAGTATGCCTAAATTCTTCTCTTCCTTAATGAGGGATTTCAACTGTTCACGACGTGCTCGCACCGTTTCGACGTACTCTTGACGACGTACCTTAAAGAGCGCTTCTTGCGTCACCTTTGCTTCCGCGACTTGGGGTTGGTTAGCAAGTGAATTAAATAAGGCAGGCCACTTAATTGGTGTATTGAGTCGCTCCGCTTTAAGTCTTGCCTCGGAGGCGAGGACATTAATGAGATCAGATTCAATGGTGCCTAAGTTCGCTTGGAGTGTTAAGGGATTTACCCGAATCAGAATTTGCCCTTCGGTTACTTCATCCCCCTCGCTGACTAAAATTTCTCGTACGACGCCAGTTAACGGGTACTGTACTACCTTCCTATAACCTGAGACGACCACCGTGCCCGAGGCAGTAACACCCCCATCAATCGGTGCGTAGACAGCCCATACACCGAAGAGGATGAAGGCTACAAAAAAGAACCGAGCAAATCGTTTACGTATCTTAGACTCTTCAATCACTACGGGTTCTAAGGCTTCAGCATCTATCCTAGGGTCCTCACGCTTGATACGCTCAGGATCAAAGGGTTTAGTCGATTGAACCCATGAATCAGCTTTCCATTTACTCCCTTCAAATTTTATTTTAGGGGTTGTGTCAAATGGCTCAGATACATTCGATGATGTTTGAGCGGATGCTGTCTCAGGCTTGCTCTTGGAGGCCAGTTTCCATTTGTCAGGATCAAATTTTTCTTTGGTTGACCTCTCAATATTATCTTTAGAGGTATTATTCACACTAAAGGATTTAGAGGGCTTATCTAAAAAGCTTTCCGGCTTGATACCTTGATCACGGTAATTTGGGTCAAGGTTCTCCCAAGCCTTCACCCAAGCCTCAGCCTTAGTCGCGATCGATTTTCGAATCGTCTCCGAAGTGGATGCCTTGTCTAGGTTGTCTTTATTTTCGTCACTCATGTTGCGGGTGTCACTTCATCGGTTTTTTCTGGGGGGCTCGCTTTTTTCTCAGCACTCGTTTCTGGGCTTGGGGCAACTTGCATATTGCGAACGGACTCTAACATGGCCTTGGCAGGACCGAATCCGACCTGTTGACCGTTTCTTAACACAAGAAGCTTATCGACCATACTCACCAAACGGGGTCGGTGACTGGTGATCACGATGGTAGAGCCTTGAGCCTTAAGGTGTGATATGGCTTCAGCTAACTGAGCTTCGCCCACATCATCTAAGTTAGCGTTTGGCTCGTCCATGACTATATACTTGGGCATGCCGAAGAACGCGCGCGCGATCGCGACACGTTGGCGCTGGCCCCCTGATAGCGCGAAGCCTGTTGAGCCTAATTGTGTGTCATAACCTTTAGGGAAAGAGAGAATTTCTTCATGAATGCCTATCATCTTTGCGGCTTCGATGACTTTATCTGGATCAGGCTCATTAAGACGTGCAATATTATGCGCGATGGTACCTTCATAGAGCTCGATATCCTGGGGTACGTAGCCGATCTGCGGGCCTAAATCCGCGTGATCCCAGTCTGAGATCTCCACCCCGTCTAGCCTCACATGTCCGGCTGCCGGCTTCCAGATGCCGACGAGCATTCTCACAAGCGAAGTCTTACCTGCGGCGATCGGGCCTACGATCGCCATGGCCTCGCCTGGGTTAATCTCGAATTCAATATTCACGAGTACCGGTGACTTAGCACCAGGAGGCACGCTCGCCGCCTTCTCAACGGAAAGTCGACCTTCAGCAGGGGGTAACTTCATTTTTTCTTCACGTTGGATGTCTTCCGCCAACAGTGCATTTAACCTTTCATAAGACTGGCGCGCTGAGACGATATCCTTCCAGTTAATAATGAGCTTTTGAATCGGGGATACGGCTTTTGAGATCAACATCGTAGCCGCGATCACCATACCGCCCGTGATGAGATTATTCATCGCGAGCCATCCGCCTAACGCCATCTGTAATGAGGGAAGTGCTTTTTGCAGAAAGCCTGAGATGCCACCCGTAATGCCTGCGGACTCGGTTGCGGCGACCTGTTGCATGAGATAAGTGCGATGCTTTTTATACCAGCGGCTACGAATCGCTGGAAGCATACCTAATGCAAGGGTTGATTCTGCCTGCTTTAAACTCTCGGCCGCGGTTCTGGTCGCCTCATCCTTGGAGTCATTGGCTTGTTGCAAAATGGGACCCGAGATACTATTAGTGGCAAGCGCGGCTAAAAGAATCAATACTGATGCCACAGCTGCAAATATCGCGAGGTAGGGATGAAAAAATGCACCAATCGTAATAAATACAAGTGCGAACGGAGCGTCCATGAGGGTGATTAAAGGCTGACCTGTAAAGAAATTGCGTAAAATCAACATATCGTTGAGAAGCTGATTCACATCGGTATTCTGACGTAAGACATGCCTTCTGTAGGACGCATCAAATATCTTAGCCCCTAAGTCCCAATCAATCCTTAAAGATAGGCTAACAAGAAGACGGGTGCGCACCCATTCCATCGCCGACCAAAAGATGTACATGGCGATTACAATCAGTGTCAGTGACACCAAAGTGATTCCACTTCTTGCCGCAATCACGCGATCGTAGACATTCATCATGAAGACGATGGGTGTGATCGATAACACGTCGGTCACGAAGGTGATTAAAAAGGCGAAGTAGAAAGTGCGACGGCACTTCACGAGTATGTCGCGGATGGGCTTTGGAGCCTGGGATGTATTTATCGCAGATTGTATAGCCATCAATCACCTAGTTTAAACAGGGTGTTTGAGATGGAGGTAGTCGTAGTCAGCATTATCCACACCAATCAAGTTAACGGTCACGGTCGAACCGTCTATTGTACTTGATAGTGTGGTTGTGGTATCCATACCTGATAGGTTCGCTGGAATTAAAACATCAACTTCTGAGATGCCAAGTTTCAAGAGGCCATTCACGACTTCATGGTCTACACTCTCATCTTTAAGGAGGTTATCGTAGAAGTGTTGATTCACCACAAGCGCTGTCGCTTTTTCACCCACATTTATAAAGACTTTGCTTGTTGGGTCTTGTGGTTCGAGTGTCGATAGAATGGCTTTCACATCATTGAGGGCATCCGCATCGTTCGTTGGAAGTCCAAAATCGACGTAGACTTTTTGTTTATCTGTAGCACTATAATCGACCTTATCCACACCAAGCATGGCCATGTCTTTTAAGCTTGCATTCAAGTACGCAGTATTATTTGGATTGTCTAAAGTTACTATCGGTTGGTAGACAAGTGAGACATTAGCGTTTGGTAGCGCGTTCAGCATGCCTGAGTCAACAAGGGCTTTTGCAAGTGCGTCGCCAATTTTCACATTACCTTGATCGACCAAGATGTTCATGACACCCGTGTCAGTGAGCGTTTGAATGAGTGCACCATATTGTGATGGAGATGTGTATCCACTTAATAAATCAATGCCGGTCAGGTTCTGATCGAGGCTAATTGCTGGGTCATCACCCGCTGAGCCTGAGGCAATCACTTCAAAGCCGATACCCTGGTTTTCTGGATCGTAAGATTCAGTGCCCTCATGGATTGCTTGTAGCTCTGATAAATTGATCCAATCCGAACCATCTGCATTTAGAGACTCAGTAATTGATATGCGATCAATACCCTTTGCCGCAAGGTAGTTATAGATCGGGTCTTCATCAGGTAATAGGCTCTCAGCGCTAAGACCGAGATCGAGTGTGACCGTTAAATCTTGATCTTCTTCTAAATTTAGCAAACCATCAAGGTCTTCATCGCCAAAGGCAGGTAAACTTGCGCCATCTAAGACGTTCATGCCTTGCATGCCTAAGTCAACAGTAGCCGAGGTACCTGCAACTGAGACATTGGTGACACCGAGTTTTTGTAAATCTTGTAAGCTGGTTCTGAGTGAGGTACCTTCTGCACCGGCTGTTAGGGTAATGTCATCAGCGCTTCCATCTGCGCCAATTGAGAAAGCTAAGCCAGCATCAACAAGAAGAGTGGCTTGATCATCTGTGATCGTAATATTGCCAGCGTCACTTGCATTGACACCAATGTAATCAATACCGGCATCTGCAAGTTGTTGTGCAACATTCACAACCTCATCTATTTGAGAATCTGCTGTGCCTCCATTGAGATTTAGAGTGACAGATAAAGCT
>Ga0214921_10008807_pt1 | contig 12937 bp, 15 predicted proteins | sample LL1505_MetaG_FD_177992 | JGI IMG/M metagenome (GOLD analysis project Ga0214921, IMG submission 177992) | Freshwater microbial communities from Lake Lanier, Atlanta, Georgia, United States - LL-1505 | ecosystem: Environmental > Aquatic > Freshwater > Lake | place: USA: Georgia | collected... | reverse complement strand
AGGAATAATTTAGGGACAATATTCGATTTACTTCTTGTGAAGTTTATAAATAATAGCCCTATTCGCTTAAAATGAAGAAAAATAATGCGACCTAAACGCCTATACCTATTAACAAATATGTAGGCTTTGATGCAAGTTATGATATACAACTCTTAGACGAAAAAGGAAATTTAATCTTTAAAACAAATTTTGATAAGAATACTTTTAAGAATGAATGCTCTTTTTCTGATTTAGTAACCACAGCAGCATTTTTGCCAGAATTTGTTGATTATTTGCCTTCTTTTGATGCTTTTCTTTTTAAAATTAATATCGGAGAACCTCAAACTGATTATTTTGGTGAAAATATTTTTTTAATTAATTCAAAAGGCGAAATTATAGATAAAAGATTTTCCAGAATGTATGGTGCTGAAGAATGTGCAGGAAATTTAACTGTTTCCACAAATAAGGATTATTTTATGACTTGCTATGAAATTGTAAAACCTAATAAAAATGTGATTAAATTATATGAAGATAATGTAAGCCAAATTGGGGTGGAAATGATAAATGATAATTGCATATTAGTCATTCAAGAAGCAGAAAAATTGAAAAATTTGAATTCTAAATTTGTTGATAACAATGGTAATACACTCAAAAAGTTTACATTTAATGGATATTACTCTACTTTAGATTTCGCATTACTTATTGATTATGAAGAATTAACAAAAATGTATTATATGCTTGATATTCAAAATCATAAACTAATATCATTTTCTAAAGAAAAGCCATTAGAAATGAAAAGTATGAATTATATGGAGTTTCCACCACATAATAATACTCTTTCTACAACTGAAAACGTTGTTGAATTTGATGCACTTGACTCTACCTACAGGTTTTATATTTACCCAGAAAAATATATAATTAAAAAGGAGATTTTGAAAAAGTAAAATCATAACCACACACCCTTTTGCCAATCTCCCCCTTTTTCCTTATCATTGTTAGTGAATAAATTTAGTTATTAGTTATTCGAACAACTAATAACAAACAACGAATATCAATTAACGAACTTATGAAAAAACTTTTCCTTCTCGATGCCATGGCATTGATATACAGAGCCCATTTTGCTTTTAGCAAAACTCCAAGAATTAATTCTAAAGGAATGAATACGGGGGCTGCTTTTGGTTTTTTAAATACCTTGTTGGAGGTAATCAATAAAGAAAAACCCACTCACATTGCCGTTGGTTTTGATTCTCCTGGAGGCACTTTTAGAAATGAACAGTATGCTGAATATAAGGCACATAGACAAGAACAACCTGAGGATATAACCATTGCTATTCCCATTTGTATGGAAATTATCAAAGGTTTTGGAATTCCTATTTTGATTCTGCCAGGCTTTGAGGCCGATGACATTATTGGCACTTTTGCCAAAAAAGCGGCTCGTAAAGATTTTGATGTGTACATGATGACATCAGACAAAGATTATGGACAACTAGTTGAAGAACATATATTTGTATATCGACCAGCCTTTATGGGCAAAGGACCTGAGGTATATGACATAGCCAAAGTTTGTGAAAAATTTGGGGTGAGCAATGTTGATCAAGTTAGAGATATACTTGGTTTACAAGGTGATGCAGTGGATAATATTCCTGGTATTCCGGGCATTGGTGAAAAAACGGCAGTGAAATTGATTCAAGAATATGGCTCGGTTGAGAACTTGATTGCCCATAGTCATGAATTGAAAGGCAAAATGAGAGAAAATGTGGAAGCCTTTGCTGCACAGGGAATTATGTCGAAAGAATTGGCTACTATTTGTTTAGATGTGCCTTTGGAATTTGATGAAGAAGCCTTGGTTTACACAGGTCCCATCAAAGAAAAACTACAACCCCTATTTGAAGAATTAGAATTCAGGGCTGTAACCCAACGTCTTTTTGGTGCAACTGATAAGCCTCAGCCAACCTCACAAAGCACTACAAGTGAGCCTGCTGCAAAAACAAAAAAAGGAGACATCAATCAGTTAAGTCTGTTTGGAGACAGCTCAGAAGCCGCCACAGAACCTTCTGAAAACATACCAACAAGCTATAAAAATATTGCGCAAGTACCTCATTATTATTTCACTGTAGAAAATAAAGATGACAGAAATCGCTTGCTTTCTTTCTTGCAAAATCAAGAAGTAGTTTGTTTTGATACTGAAACCAATGCTCTGGAAACCATTTCGGCAGAATTGGTAGGGTTATCTTTTAGTTACAAAGCTGGTGAAGCTTTTTATGTGCCAGTGCCTGAAAATCAAGCAGAAGCACAAGAATTGATGAATGAATTTAAGCCTTTCTTTGAGAATGAAGCCATTACCAAAGTGGGTCAAAATATAAAGTTTGACTATGCCGTACTTAAAAACTATAACATTGAACTTAAAGGACAATTTTTTGATACCATGATAGCCCATTATTTGTTGGAGCCTGACACCCGTCATAATATGGACATTTTGGCTAACAGATATTTAGGCTATCAACCTGTGTCAATTACAGAATTGATAGGCAAAAAAGGAAAAACACAAGGTACCATGCGTGATGTAGAGCTTTCATTGTTAAGTGATTATGCCTGCGAAGATGCCGATATCACGTATCAATTATATGAAATTTTTAAACCAGAACTTACTAATAACAATCTTGATAAAGTATTTTACGAAGTAGAGATGCCTCTAATTCCTGTGTTGGAAGAAATGGAAAGAGCCGGTGTAGCCATTGATACGGGTTCATTATCAGACATTTCTAAGGAATTAACCACAGAAATTATTGAACTTGAAAAACAAATACATGAGTTGGCAGGGGTGGAATTTAACATTGCCTCACCAAAACAACTGGGCGATGTGTTGTTTGAAAAATTAAAACTAGACCCCAAGGCGAAGAAAACCAAAACAGGTCAGTATGCCACTGGAGAGGAAGTGCTATCAAAACTTTCGCAACATGAAATTGTGAATAGAATATTGGAATACAGAGAGTTCCAAAAATTAAAATCGACTTATGTAGATGCCTTGCCAGATTTAATCAGCAAGCACGACAATCGTTTGCATACTTCATATAATCAGGCAGTTGCAGCAACTGGTCGATTAAGTAGTACCAATCCTAACTTGCAAAATATCCCCATCAGAACCGAAAGAGGAAAAGAAATTCGTAAAGCTTTTGTGGCACAAAGTGATGAATACCAGATACTAAGTGCCGATTATTCTCAAATAGAACTTCGCATAATGGCGGCATGCAGCAAAGACCCAAGCATGGTGCAAGCATTCAAAGACGGAAGAGATATTCACACAGCCACTGCCGCCAAAGTATTTAATGTGGCTGAAACAGAAGTTACGGGAGATATGCGTCGTAAGGCAAAAATGGTCAATTTTGGAATTATTTACGGTATTTCTGCCTTTGGTTTGTCGCAACGCTTGAGCATTCCTCGCAAAGAAGCAGGTGAAATTATAGAAGCCTATTTTAGGGAGTTTTCCATCAAAAATTACATGGACGAATGTATCCAAAATGCCAGAGAATGGGGCTATGCCGAAACCATTTTAGGTAGAAAAAGATATCTGCGAGACATCAATTCTGCGAATATTACCATCAGAGGCTATGCCGAGCGAAATGCCATAAATGCACCCATACAAGGAAGTGCCGCCGACATTATCAAAATTGCTATGGTGAACATTCAGCAATGGATGAAAAAAGAAAATTTGAAAAGTAAAATGTTGTTACAAGTGCACGATGAGCTTGTTTTTGAGGCACATAACAGCGAACTAGAGTACCTCAAAACCAATGTAGAACACTTTATGAAAACCGCAGTGGAACTAGAAGTACCCATGGAAATTGGAATAGGAGTTGGAAGGAATTGGTTGGAGGCACATTGAGATTAGAGTTTTAGAGAGAAACGGATATGAATAATTTAGTTAAAGCTACACATTACTTATAACTGTTTATAATTTAAATATTTATGAAAAAAGAAAGTTATACACTTTTGGCAAATTCAGCTAATACTTATAATTTTGTTAGTGTTGGAAAAAGAGGGGAAATTTTAAAAGGTGTATATTTTGAAGAAATTGGTATAAATCTTTATAATTTGGTTTTACTAGATTATGATTATGAATCAAAAATGTGGTCAGATGAATCTATATCAGATAATGGAGATATTATTACAATTATGGCTACAATAGTTCAAATAATTAAAGTGTTTTTGAACCAAAATAAAGAAAGTGTTGTATTCTTCAAAGGAAATTCAGTTTCAAGACAAAAGTTATATAACAGAATAGTTCAAAATTATTTTGAAGAATTATCAGAATATTTTGCAATTTGGGGTTCTTTTGAAAATGAACGTGAAATAGTAATAAAAAACAAATATTATCAAGCATTTTATATTAATATCAAATGAAAACTAAACTTGTAGTTACACCGCAGCTTTTGCAAGAAATGGAAGCAACGGTAAGAAATTCTGCTATTTATAAAGCCAAAATACAAGAAGCTAAAGAATTTGTGAGTAAAGACAAAGAGTTTATAGCATCTATTTTTGCATCAATGAAAGTTAAGTAATTGAATTACAATATTTTTTATTTAATGTAGTACAATCATTAAAACCGCAGTTGAGCTAGAAGTGCCTATGGAAATTGGAATTGGAGTTGGAAGGAAATGGTTGGAGGCGCATTGAGTTTAGAGTTGACAGTTTGGAGGGAAGAGTTTTAGTATTAAATGTTAGGAAATATTTATTTTAATATGAATTTCAGTATCAAATCAACATTAAGAATTTTAATTGTTCTATCATTTTTCTTACCATTCTTTAAAATGTGTGATGATGATTATTTAAAACCAATTGAATCTGTTGAAGCTAGTGTAGATAGTACAGCTATTATAGAAGAGTTTCAAAACAAAGATTCAATTCAATTATCTTTAGCAAATGAAAAAATTGACACTTCGTTTGTTGTAAAGGATAATGAAATTCAATTTTTTAAAAAATGCACTCAAAATATAATTGTTAAATTTCTTGTTTTGCCACCTTTTTCAAGTAAATATTCTGTTTCTGGATTTGCTTATTTTATCATTTCCTTAGATTGTATTGTTAATTTGAAATGGAAAGAAATATTAGCATGTGAAAATTTAATATCGGTAGCTTTTCTTTTCTCAATTTTTCAACTATTTATTTATCGCAAAGTGCTGACAATTATATCTTTAACTTCATTAGTTATTCCACTTGTTTTTCATATTTTTCAAAATCAGTTTGAAAATATATTGTTCGGATTTTGGGTATGTTTGATTTTGATGGGAATGAATGTTTTTATCACATTTAAAAGTTTATAATTGACTTTTTCATTCTATATAAACCACAAAAATTCAATTTTTAGGATTTTGTTGTTTATAAACAACAAAAATTACTTTTCTTATCATTTTGTGGTCCATAAACCACAAATCTGCATATATCAATTTAAGCAATCACTCCAAAAACTCCCCCACATTTACTCTTGCATTTATTCCAAAATGAAGTAATTTTGAGAAAAATTAGCTTTTGACTGCTTCCGAAAAAATATTAAAAAAACACTCGCTACGCCATACCGAATGCAGAACGGAAGTGCTGAGTCATTTTTTAAACAAGTCGGTAGCCATTTCACATACTGATTTAGAGGAGGTTTTTGACAAAAAGTTTGACAGGGTTACTTTGTACCGCACCTTGAAAAGTTTTCTAGAACATGGAATTATTCACAAAGTGCTTGATAATGAAAGCACTCCAAAATATGCTGTCTGTGCCGAAACTTGTGAAGTAAGTCATCATCGTCATGATCATGTACATTTTAAATGTACACAATGCCTACAAACACAATGTATTGAAAATGTGCATTTTCCACATTTTACAGCACCAGAAGGCTTTATTTTTTCAGATGTAAATGTGCTTATTACAGGCATTTGTAAAGATTGTAATAAATAGATTTTTATTAATTCTTTAAAAAAATAGTGCCACAAATGCACGAATTAATAATTTAAAAAAGTAGATTTTTGATTTGAAAAACGATTTAAAGGGAATCTAAAAATTTCAAACTTTCTTCAGCTGAAATATATTCTTCTTCAGGTAGATTAGAACTTTCTTCTAAAATAGCTAAATGTGCTGGGGTAAGCACAAAGTTGTCGGCGGCTTCTTTAATCGAATCCTTTTTTTCAATTTTCCATTTGTGTTTCTTGGCTAATTCCTGAAATAAAACCAAGTCTTTCTCAGGAATATCAACTATTTGTCTTACCATTATATTTGAGATTTTTATCAATACAAATTTATCAATATTTTTTTAAATCTTACATCAATACACTGAAAAATAAGCGCTTAAACCACCTTTAAGGGAATATATTTTGTTAGTAAAACCTGCAGATTTTAGTTTTTTGGCAAAATCTAAACTCTTGTTTCCATTGTTGCAACAAACTATTATTTCTGTTTCTGAGTTTAAATTTAATTCTTGGATTTCAATATTTTCTAGTTCTAAATGCAATCCTCCTACATTTTTATTTTTGTATTCTTGTGCTTTTCTAATATCTAAAACTTGAGCAGTATTCAATTTTAATTTCTCAGCCAACTGATGCACATTGAGTTCTTCTATTCCTATTTCACAACTGATATCATAATTGTTTTGTAGGCTTACTTTGTCCCAATTTTCTTGTCTTTGAAATTTAATGGTATTAAAATTCATTGATAATAAATCAACTAGCAGTAATTTTCCTGCCAAAGTAGGCAAGCCCAAAATTATTTTTATTACTTCATTAGCTTGTAAAGTGCCCATTGTGCCAGCAATAGCCCCAATAACACCAGCTTCTTCACAAGAAGGCACATTGGTAGGAGCTTCAGGAAAAATACAACGATAAGTAGGGCCGTTTTGATAATTATAAACCGATAATTGCCCTTCAAACCTTAAAATGGAAGCAGAAACATAAGGTTTATTCAGCATTACGCAGGCATCATTTATCAAGTAGCGAGTACTGAAATTATCTGTTCCATCTACTACAATTTCATATTTTTCAATGATAGAAAGAGCATTATCTTTGGATAAAAAAGTACAATAAGTTTCAACTTTTATCTCATTATTAATTTTAAGAAGTTGATTTTTAGCTATTTCTACTTTTTCTTTTCTAATATCTGAAGTTCCAAAAAGTATCTGACGTTGCAAATTACTTTCCGTTACCACATCACCATCAACAATACCAATAGTGCCCACACCTGCGGCAGCCAAATATTGCAACACAGGGCAACCTAATCCACCTGTGCCAATTACTAACACCTTAGCAGCTAATAATTTAGACTGACCATCAGGTCCAAATTCTTTTAATATTTCTTGGCGAGAATACCTCATGAAATTAAAAAACAATAAATAGATAAATGATAAACTCTAAACGGTGGCTTTTGGTTCCTCTGCTGGCACTTCATTGGGTCTTTCTTCAAACAAGAAATAATGAAGTTTGTCGGTAAGTTCTTCGCCTTTTAGGTCGGAGTAAATTATGGCATTGTGTGCCAACGAAATTTGGCCTGTTTCTTCCGACACCACAAGTACCACACAATCAGTAATTTCTGCAATTCCCAATGCCGACCTATGCCTTAACCCTAAGTGGGCAGGTAATTCATGATTATCAGAAACTGGTAAAATACACCTTGCCGCTTTTATTCTACCGTTTACAATAATTACTGCTCCGTCGTGCATGGGGCTGCTTTTACCAAATATCGCCATTAGCAATCTTTTGTTTAGCACAGCATCTATTTGGTCGCCAGTTTCTGCATAAAACTTTAGTTCTGAGCTCTTTGCAAATACAATTAATGCTCCAGTTCTTAAGTGAGCCAACTGATTGGCAGCATCCACTACGGCCGTTAAATCATATTCACCCATTTCTTTGGTCCAAGCAAAACCTTTGCCCAAAAAAGTTGAAATAAGAGAGGTTTTACCAATTATTAATAAAAATTTTCTGATTTCTTGTTGAAATAAAATTAATGCTGCAATTACCCCAACTCCTATAAATTGACCAAGAATTGAAGTCATCAATTTCATCTCTAATGCTCTTACTATGAGATAAATAAGGTAAATAAAAAGGATGCCAACAAATACCCTACTAGCTACACTTCCTTGCAAGAGTTTATAAACCTGGTACATTAAAAACGTAACCAAAAGCACATCTAAAAAATCAACCCAACGGATTTCTAAAAACCCAACAAATACCAAAAATTGGTTTAGGTGCAATGAAAAAAAATGAGCATTTAAGATATGTAAAACAATGTTTATCAAGGCTATTTTTAAACTACAGATTCTAATTTATTATACAACATTACTGTTTCTACAGCTTCTTTTACATCATGAACTCTCAGTATTTTAGCGCCTTTGGTAAGGGCATACATGTGCAAAGCAGTAGTTCCATTCAATGCTTGGGCTGGTTCAGTATCTAAATATTTATAAATCATAGATTTTCTAGAAACCCCCGTTAAGATAGGCAAGCCAAGGAATGTCAATGATTGCAATTTACACAAAAGCTCGTAATTTTGGTTAATATCTTTAGAAAATCCAAATCCCGGGTCAATAATTATATCTTTCACACCTAGTTTTCTGAGTACTTCTATTTTTTCTGCAAAATAATTAATTACTTCTAATTGCAAATTTTCATATTGATTGAGTGATTGCATAGTTTGCGGATTTCCTTTGCTGTGCATTAAAATATAGGGCACTTTTAAGGCAGCCACCATTTCTAGCATTCCTCTCCCAAGTTCTCCACCCGAAATATCATTTACCATGCAAGCCCCTGCTTCAACAGCTCGTTTAGCCACATTGGGTCTAAAGGTATCAATAGAAATATAAGCATCAGAAAATCTGTGTTTTATAGCTTTTATAATGGGAATAATTCTTTTTATTTCTTCTTCTTCTTCTACCACACTTGCACCTGGTCGGGTACTATAACCGCCAATATCTATAAAATCTGCCCCATCCTCCAGCATTTTTTCGGTTTGCAAAAGAGCATTGTATTCAGAATTGTGTTTGCCACCATCAAAAAACGAATCAGGAGTTACGTTTAATATTCCCATCACCAAAGCTTGGTCTAGAGAAATCAACTTTCCTTCAATTGTCATTGTGTGTTTTGCAGAAAATACTGTATCTTTCACTTTCATTTACATTAAATGTTGTTTTATTAAGAATTTCTAGTTAAAACTTAACAAAAGAACATATTTTATTTGCTAAAAACAAACCTTTCATTCAATTGGAAAATCTTACAGTTACTCAATACAATGAAGTAATTGCCACTTGCAAAACTTTGTTTGTAAACAAAACCAAAGATTATGGCACTGCTTGGCGTATTTTGAGATTGAGCTCAATTACTGACCAAATTTTTATAAAAGCACGCAGAATAAGAAGCATTCAAGAAAAAGGGGTGCAATTGGTGGGCGACCCAATAAGCGATGAATTTATTGGTATCATAAACTATAGCATTATAGCGTTATTACAAATAAGGCTAGCAGAAGATAAAAATCTAGAAATTTCGGCTGAAGAAGTTGAGAAAATGTATCAAGAAGAAGCTGAAATAACTTTAGGCTTGTTGCAAAACAAAAATCACGATTATGGAGAAGTGTGGAGAGATATGAGAGTGAGCTCCATAACCGATATAATTTTGATGAAAATATTGAGAGTGAAGCAAATAGAAGATAATTTGGGTAAAACAATAGTGTCGGAAGGGATTGATGCCAACTACAGAGACATGCTAAATTATGCAGTTTTTGCTTTGATATTGAGTAAATAAAGATGAATGATAAACAAAAGCAAATAGAATATTGGAAAAAAACTGCTTTAGATGATTTTGAAGCCGTTTATCTTTTGCTCTCTGGAAATAAAAACCTTCAAGCTTTGTTTTTTATTCATCTAACTTTAGAAAAATTAATTAAAGCAAATTGGGTTAAGGATAATACTGAAAATTTTCCACCTAAAACGCATAATTTAATATATTTATATAACAATTGTAAAAGTTTAAATTTAACTGAAAGTGAAACAGATTTTCTACAAATGATGAATTCGTTTCAGTTAGAAGGTAGATATCCAGATTATGTAAATCAATTATATAACTCTGTGAATAAACAAAAAGTAGAACAAATTATTACAGAATCTAAACCTATTATAGAATGTTTAATAAACAATTTGCAATAGAAGAAGCAGATAAATTCTTTAACGAATGTGCAAAATATAATCTCAATTTTAGTTATGCATATTTATTTGGTTCTACTTTAACTGATTCTTGTACTGATGAATCTGATATTGATATTTTGTTAGTTTCAGATAATTTTACGAATGACAAAATAGAAAACTTAAAATTACTTGCAAGAGCAAATAAAAAGTTTTATTATATTGATGCTCACCCTTTTTCAAATGATTATTTTAAAAAAGGAGACCCATTTATAAACGAAATTAAAACAAAAGGTTATAAATTAATTTAAAAATACAAAATGGTTCAACTATCTAATTTTCAAAAATACTTGTTTGTAGTAACCAGAGTGTTACTTGGAGGTTTGTTTGTATTTTCTGGATTTATAAAGCTAAACGACCCTTGGGGTACGGCTTATAAAATGGAAGAATATTTTGAAGTATTTGCCGAGCATTGGGGAGGTTTTATACATTTAGTGCCCTTTAGCTTGGGCATTTCAGTGGCTATGTGTGCCGCCGAAGTAATTTTAGGCATTGCAATTTTGGTGCAATACAGAATGAAAATCACCCTTTGGTCGGTGTTGTTATTGTTGGTATTCTTCACATTTCTAACCTTTTACACCGCCTATTTCAATAAAGTAACAAATTGTGGCTGCTTTGGAGATTTTCTAAAACTAAAACCTTGGACCTCTTTTTATAAAGATGTGGTTTTGCTGGTGTTAACATTTATTCTGTTTTTTAATGTGAATAAACTCCCCGATACATTTTCATTTAAAATTGGAGATACACTAATTGGAGCTACCACAGTTGCAAGTTTGGTTTTTGCTTATTATGTGTTGGCTCATTTACCTTTGTTCGATTTTAGTAACTACAAGGCTGGCAATCATTTACCTACACTAAAAAAAGCACCTGATATTAAATTACAATTTATTTATGTGATGAAAGATAAAACAGGCAAAGAAGCAGATTTCGCCACTTACCCAACTGATACCACATTAGAATATGTAAGAGTAAAATATAGCTACGAATTGGAAGGTAAAAAATATTTTGCAGATTCTCTTGATAAAGAACTTACCGCAGCAAAAATTGCTGATTTTGAAGCCCTTGACCCAATATCAAACCAAACTGTAACTGAACAATTATTTGTTGGTAATAAATTAATTGTAATTATCCCTTTTGCCGACAAAGCTAACTTAGAGTCTTTCAAAAAAATTGTAGAATTATCAAAAGTTGTAAAAACAAAAAATATTGATTTAATTGTGCTTACCTCTTCAGATTTAGCCACTTATCAGCATTTTCAAAAAGAAGTAGGGTTGCAATCAACCTTCTTTTTGGCCGATGCCACCGTACTTAAAACCATTTCTAGGTCAAACCCTGGTTTACTATTTTTGTCGGAAGGAACGGTAAAAGGGAAATGGCATTATAATGATGTGCCTACTTTAGACCAAGTTTTGGCAACTTTAAAGTAAAAAAAGAGTAAAAAGATTACCATCGTCTTTAAAAAACGATAAAGCATAAAACGAAATAGATGTTAAAATTTATATACAAAAAACTTTCTTACGGATTTTTAGTAATACTTGGAGTAGCCATAGTGGTGTTTTTTGTATTTCACGCATTACCTGGCGACCCTGTAGCCATGATGGCAGGTCAAAAAACAGATGTTTCTACCAGAGAAGCCATATCAAAAGAACTAGGTTTAGACAAACCACTTTCTACTCAGTTGGCTCTGTATATGAATGATTTATCTCCCATTTCAGTTTATGAAGATACCCCAGAAAATGAAGAATCGTATGATTATTCTAAAATAATTCATTTGGGAAATAAAGTTTTGGTGGTTAAGTTTCCTTATCTAAGACGTTCTTTTCAAACCAATAAAAAAGTATCAGAAATATTATTTGAGCATTTTGAAGGTACTTTTTGGCTTACCGTGGCCGCCATGATTTTTGCTACTGTAGTCGGAATTATTATGGGTATTTATGCAGCACTTAACCAAAATACTTTTATAGACCATGCTCTTGTAACTTCATCAGTATTAGGCGTTTCTATTCCATCATTTGTGGCAAGTATATTTGCTGCCATCTTATTTGCAGATATTTTAGCTGAATATACTGGTTTAGATATCACTGGGCAATTATGGGTAAATGATGCTATTGAAGGTCGTCATTTAGAGTTAAAAAATTTAATATTGCCTGCTTTCACTTTGGGCATAAGACCCTTGGCAATCATTGTGCAACTTACCAGAAGCTCAATGTTGGAAGTTTTGTCACAAGATTATATCAGAACAGCAAGAGCAAAAGGACTTTCGAAAAACTCAGTCATTTACAAACATGCTTTGAAAAATGCTTTAAATCCCGTAATTACAGCTGTAACTGGTTGGTTGGCATCGCTTTTAGCTGGTGCATTTTTTGTAGAAATGGTTTTTAACTGGAAAGGCTTAGGTTTAGTAACCATCAATGCTGTTTATAACCTAGACTTCCCCGTGGTGATGGGAGCTACCCTTTTGGTAGCCTTTATTTTTGTCATTATTAATATGTTAGTAGATATCCTCTATGCAGCAGTTGACCCAAGAGTAAGGGTGAGTTAATGGATTTATTTGATAAAACTAGTCCCTAGGCGGTATATCCTCATTGCTAGGCTCTTACAAACTTGTTTTTTAATTATTAACATCATTCACCTTGCATAAATTTCGGTTGGTGGGACACCGAACCTTTAGATTTGCCTCATATAATAATTCCAAGAAAAGATAAATAATTTACTCAAAACGAAAGACGGCAAAAGACCGCCTTCCTGTTAAGA
>Ga0214921_10008805_pt1 | contig 12939 bp, 13 predicted proteins | sample LL1505_MetaG_FD_177992 | JGI IMG/M metagenome (GOLD analysis project Ga0214921, IMG submission 177992) | Freshwater microbial communities from Lake Lanier, Atlanta, Georgia, United States - LL-1505 | ecosystem: Environmental > Aquatic > Freshwater > Lake | place: USA: Georgia | collected... | reverse complement strand
CGGTATGGGCCGCTATGTCGTGGGCCAAGAAATCCAAGAATTGCCCAAGAACCGGATCTGCCTCTCTAATATCGTCTGCACGCGAAAGCACCACTTAGCCGGAAGACCGGATGGTGTATTGTATCTTGTCGCGTTTTCCCAGCCGCAAGGCACGACGGATGGCTTCTGGTACAGTGGTTTGGTAGCTGTCCGTCAGGGTGGATTCAACTTCGAGTGTTGCAGCCTTGGTGAAAACTCCAGAATGATCTTAATGGTAATGCAAATGCATTGTCTGCGTTAAGAATGGTTTGATTTAAAAAATATGTCTCGTCAAAGCCCCAATTTATTCAAAATGTCATGTTTCATAATTAAAATGAATTTTGATCATGATAGACAGTTTCAGATAGGCGCATGTTTTGTTCACGCCCCACGGCATCCGATTTTTTTCTAATATTTTTCACCCTAGGACATAAAGACCCGTCATGGATCAAGAGACCAACTCACTCCCGCCGCTGTTTCATGCGCCGCCGCGTGTAGCGCGGTTGACTGCGGGTCAGCGGTTGCGGACTTATTTTTTGACAGGACTGGTTGTCGCCGGTCCTTTGGCGATTACCGCCTATATCACCTGGTCCTTCATCAAATGGGTTGACGGACTGGTCAAACCTTTGGTGCCGACTGCCTATTGGCCGGACCGCGTTTTCGATTTCGAAGTGCCCGGCCTCGGCCTGCTGGTGGCGCTGGTGGGTTTGACTTTGTTGGGATTTCTGACCGCCAATCTGGTCGGCCGCTCTTTGCTTGATGTCAGTGAAACCGTGCTCGGCCGCATGCCGGTGATCCGCGGTCTTTACAAGAGCATGAAGCAGATTTTCATGACGGTGTTCAACGAGGAGGGATCCTCGTTTCGTAAAGTCGGTATGGTCGAATATCCTGCCAAGGGCATGTGGTCTCTGGTGTTCATATCGACGCCACCCGAAGGGGCTGTATCAAAAGGGTTGAAGTCGGCGGGGCTGAACAGCACGGATGATTACATCTCGTGCTTTTTGCCGTGCACGCCCAATCCCACCACCGGCTTTTACTTCTATCTGCCCAAAAGCCAGGTGATCGAAGTCGATATGTCGACCGAGGATGCCGCCAAGCTGATCATGTCGGCGGGAATGATCCAGCCCGATCAGGTCATGCTGCCGGTCGCCTCATTGGCTGCGCCAGACCCCAAACAAGCCTAACCGGCCCGCAATAATTTGATCGCGGCGTCACGCTCGAACAGATAGAGCAAATGGCGCAAAGCCTGCCCGCGCGGGGTTTCAAGCGCAGGGTCTTTGATCAGGATCAGCTTGGCATCGTCGCGCGCCGTGGCTAGAAGCTCGCCATGCTTTTCCGGCAAGGCGAACTTGAAACCGGGCATGCCGGATTGGCGCGTGCCCAGCACATCGCCTTCGCCGCGCAGTTTCAAATCCTCTTCGGCGATCAGAAAGCCGTCCTCGCTTTGCCTCATGATGTCGATGCGGGCTTTGGCGGTTTCACCCCCGCCGCGCTTGTGCAGCAACAGACAGGTCGATTGGGCCGAACCGCGCCCGATGCGCCCGCGCAACTGGTGCAATTGCGACAGGCCGAAGCGTTCGGCATGTTCGATCACCATCACGCTGGCATTGGGCACATCCACGCCGACTTCGATAACAGAGGTAGCCACCAGCAAGCGGGTCTGGCCCGAGGCAAACTGCTGCATGGCCTCGTCTTTCAGCGCGGGTTTCAATTGCCCGTGTAACAGCCCGACTTGCGAGCCGAAACGGGTGGCAAGATCGGCAAAGCGTTCTTCCACCGCGGTCAGATCCAGTTCGTCATTCTCGGAAACCAGCGGGCAAATCCAGTAGACCTGGCGATCGGACGCCAAAGCGCGCGCCACCGCCTCGGTGACCTCTGCGAGCCGGTCCAGAGAGATGGCGCGGGTATCGATTTTCTGGCGACCGGGCGGCTTTTGGCGCAACACCGACACATCCATATCGCCGAAATAGGTCAGCACCAAAGTGCGCGGTATCGGCGTGGCCGTCATCACCAGCACATCGACAGCCTCGCCCTTGCGTGACAAAGCGAGGCGTTGATGCACCCCGAACCGGTGCTGCTCGTCGATAATGGCAAGGCCGAGTCGGGCAAACACGACATCATCCTGAAACAAAGCATGCGTGCCGACCAGCACATCGATCCGGCCCGCAGCCAGATCGGCCAAAAGGGCTTTGCGCGATGCCCCTTTGTCGCGGCCCGTCAAAAGTTGCACCGTGATGCCGATGCTGTCGGCCAGTGGTTTGAGTGTCTCGAAATGCTGGCGGGCCAGAATTTCGGTCGGCGTCATCAAGGCGGCCTGAAAGCCTGCCTCGATCACATGCGCCATCGCCATCATCGCCACCACGGTTTTGCCCGCACCGACATCGCCTTGCAGCAGACGCAACATGCGTTCGGGTGTTTCAAGATCGGTTTTGATCTCCTTGACGGCGGTTTGCTGGTCCTGTGTCAGTTGATAGGGCAGGGCCGCCAGCAGGCGCGCCTCCAGCAAACCGGACGCCATGCGGGCAATGCCCGCTGCCTTTTTCATCTGGGCGCGGACCAGCAACAGCGCCAATTGGCTGGCCAGCAATTCATCATAGGCCAGGCGCATCCGCGCCGCTGTGATGCCGGTGATATCCTCGAGCCGTTGCGGATTGTGCATCTGCCGCAGACTGTCGGAAAAGGACGGATATATGCCCCGCGCCATCAGGGCCGGATGATTCCATTCCGGCAGATCGGGCAGGCGGGAAAGGGCTGCCTGCACGGTGCGCGCGATCATCCGGCTCGTCAGGCCATAGGTTTGCGGATAGACCGGCTCGATGAGCGGGGCACGGGCAAAGGCCTCCTCATCCATGATCCTGTCGGGATGCACCATCTGGCGGTGGCCGTCATAAAGTGTAAACGAGCCCGAGATATAGCGGATTTCACCAACCGGCAGGCTGCTTTCAATCCGCGCTGCGGCGGATTTGAAAAACACCAGTTCGATATCGCCTGTCTCATCCTCGCAAATCACCTTGTGCGGCATGTTGCGCCGCCCCTGAGGAGCAGGGCGGTGGCTCAGCACCCGCAATTTGAAAGTGGTCAGCACATCGGGTTCGGCATCAGCCAAAGTCGAGCGCAAACGCCGGTCCACCATCGTGGCCGGCAGATGAAACAACAGATCGAGCACCAGCGCATCGCGTTCCACCGGCGCCAAGAGTTTGTGATAGAGCGCACCCAAGCGCGCGCCGACACCCGACAGTGTCGTCAAAGGAGTAAACAGCGGGTTGAGAACAACAGGGCGCATGGCCGGACAGTATCAGGCCAAAGCCCGATGAAAAAGGCTGTGCCGTTAAAAACTTGGTCCGCAATAAGCCGTTGAAAGGCCTAGTTGTTGACGAGGGCCGAAATCCGCTCTTTGATCATGTCACAGGTATGGGCAAAGGCTTCTTCCTTGGCCTTGTCCGAACTGTGGGTGGCAGTCGGGTCTGTCACCGTCCAGATCGAGGTGGCAGGATGTCCCGGCCAATTGGCCATGGCTTCCCCGTGCGAACGGTCACAAAATGTAAAAATCATATCCATATCGGGGGCTTTGGGGCCCGAAAATTCAGAAATATTCTTGGATGACAGGCCTTTGGTGGAATAGCCGCGCTTTTCTAGCTCTTTCAAAGCCATCGGGTGAACCGAGCCCAAGGGTTCAACTCCCGCAGAATACGCGCGATATTTCAATGCGCCGTCACTGTTCAACATTGCCTCGGCCATAATGGAGCGGGCCGCATTGGCGGAGCACAAAAAAAGGACCGAATAAATCCGTTCGGCATAGCGTATGCTCTCACTCATAATCGTCTCCACCCTGTTTGGGATATTCTTGCAGGAAGTTCTTGCAAAAAGCCAGTTTTACTTTGCGGGTGTTTTGGAAGGTGTGGCATCACTGCTGGAACTTTCGCTTTGCGCGAAGCTGCTTGCGGGCAAAGGGTCTTCCTTGAAAGCCACCTGCGATGGATAATCTTTGGCCTTCAACACGCTGATTTCAACGCGGATGCGCTGTTTGAACGGCTTGTCATTCTCGGTGCGCTCGATGTCGTATACAAATTGATCCAGACCCGACACGGTATTGTTGGGCGTAAAGGTCATATCAGCGGTATCGGGCACCTGTTCGGTCTTTCCCAACCGCGCATTGCGCACAACAACGGCTTTGCCGACATTATCCAGCGCGAGTTTGACAATGCAGCGATCACCGGCTTTGACATAGGCCGTGACATCGATGGTCTGATCGAAGGGACTTCTGAATCGCGCGGATTTACAGGTTTTGATATCCTCTTGCGCGCTTGCCGCCGAAACAGCAAAGACAACGGAACCCGCCAAGACGGGCAGGGTCAAAAGCAAGGCTTTGCGTGACAAAAGGATCATGCCATTAAGACGTCCGCAGGGCAGGTTTGTTTAATGAGGGAAGGGACAGCACACCTGTGTAAGCTTTTGACAAAAGTTACCCCCCAACACATGCAAACTTTTGACTGTCGACAACAAAAAGCACTTGCCAATCCTTCCCGAGCATTGCATGAGAGGTTAACGGAAGGGTGGCCGAGTGGTTTAAGGCAGCGGTCTTGAAAACCGCCGTGGGTGCAAGCCTACCGTGGGTTCGAATCCCACCTCTTCCGCCATTTTGAACTTCATTATCGCTTGTTTTGTCTGCTCGCAGGTTCGCATAGCGTCTACAACGTCCCGCCATTTTATTCTCAATTTAATCATTAACAGATGGCCTGTTCAATGATCGTATTTTATAGTTTCACCCTGCCGCTACCGACAAGCCGTTCACGCCATGCTTTTCGATCAGGCTGGCGACCAAGCCGCTGGTGGTGGCTTGTTTGACGAAGGCGCTCAAAAATTCCGCGCCGTGTGTGTTGTGCTTGTGTGTGCCGATGGCTTGCTGGACGGAGGTGAATTGACCGTCGAGGATGCGCGAGCCGGGGAGTTTTTCGACATCGGACAACAGCCGCGGTTTGAGGCAGGCGAGGGCTTCCAGCTTTTGATCGACGAAGAGTTGAAATGCACCGTCAATGCCCTGGGCATGCATCAATGTGGCGTGTTTGATGTTGGCAACCAGCCATAAATCATAGGCGGCACGCTCGGCGACCGCAATTCTGACGCCGGATTGGTCAACTTCGGCAATGGTTTTGATGGGCGAGCCTGCGGGTACCAGATAGGTGGCCAGAATTTCCACATAGGCTTTGGTGAAACTGATGATGGCGGCTCGGGCCGGTTCGGCTCCGATCAGGCAGATATCCCATGTGTTGTCTGCCGTCGCATCGACAATGGCGCCCGGCGATTCAAACGGCACCAGTTGCACCGGCAGATCCAGTGCTGCACCAATGGCTTTGGCCATATCGGGAGCCACGCCGTAAGGCTCGCCATTGTCATGCTTTCCCGAAACCAGCAGAAAATTGCTGAGATTGATTCCGGCCCGCAAGGTACCATTGGGGGCGAGTTCGCGGGCGATGGTCTGGCGTTGTTCGGGGGTCATCGGCGTTTCCTGTCAGTGATGTATCAGGGGAGACTAACATGTGGGAGTGAGCAGTCACCCCTGTCAGCCTGATTTAGGGATCGCTTCCAGCGCAATCCAGTCGGCAAAGGCTTTGACAAAGGGCGAACTTGCTTTGCTTTCGGGATAGACCAGAAAATAGGAATTTGGCGTCGGCACGGCCAGTTTGAACGGGGCCACCAGCCTTCCGCTGCGCAAATCCTCCTCGACAAAGGCCTGTTGTGCTAAGGCGATGCCGACTTCATCAAGGGCAGCTTGATAGGACAAAGCTGAATTCTCGAATTTGAGGCCGTTATTGCCATTGATGGTTTTGAGTTTGGCCGCACGCAACCAATCGGGCCAGTCATTGGGTCTGTGCATGGAACACAGCAACACGAAACGGCTCAAATCAGCCGGACGCTTGGGCAAGGCCTGATCTCGAAACAAGCCCGGACTGCACACAGGCAACAAGGTTTCGCCGAACAGGCGACGGCTGATGGTGTTGGCGGGAGGGGCGAGACCCGAATGGATGCAGACGTCGATATCCTCGCGGTCGAAATCAACCGGCTGGTGCGAGGTGGTGATCTGCACATCGATATGGCGGTTGAGCGCATGAAAACGCGCCAGACGCGGCACCATCCAGCGAATCGCAAAGGTCGGCGGCAATTTGATCCGCAACGTCGTGCCGGTCGGTTGGGTTTTGAGGCGACGGGTTTTGATGTCGAGTTCGTCGAACAACTGGCTGAGCATTGCGGCGTAAAGCGCGCCCTCGGTGTTGGTCTCGATGCCGCGCCGCAAACGGCGGCACAATGACAGGCCGAGCCATTGCTCCAGCTGGGTCACATGGCGGCTGACAGCACCTTGCGTCACCCGCAATTCGCTGGCGGCTTTGGTCAGGCTGCCATTGCGGGCGGTGGCTTCAAAAGCCCGTAACGCATTGAGCGGGGGGAGGGATCTGGTCATCTGCTCTGATTTTTACTCATAATACGATCAGCAAATTGTGACTATCATTACCGTATCGTCAAGCTTTACTATCGCAATAATTACATGTCATTTGTTCTGGAAGATGTGAATATATAGCCATGTGCTCATTCTGTCTTTTACTCAAATGATACTGAAAAAATGCATAATTGTAATGCCACGTCCATTCCAGCTTTCGGCTTGGGAATGGAAGGGCAGCAAACGGGATGAGAAATGGACGGACCGAGTGGCAAGAGCGCATTGACGCTGTTTGATAAAATCTGGAATGCGCATCTCATCCGGCATCTGGATGACGGGCGTGATCTGATTTTTGTCGATCGTCATGTTTTGCAAGAAACCACAAGCGCACAAGCCTTTCACAATATGCGCAAAGCAGGCCGTTCGGTGCGTTATCCCGCGTTGACCATTGCGACGCAGGACCATATCGTTTCCACCAAGCCCGGGCGATCGGAAGATACCAATCCGACAGGGCGTGAATTGATGCAGTTGATGCGCTCTAATGCCCTGTCTTCCGGTATCCGCCATTACGGTGTCGATCATCCTTCGCAGGGCATTGTGCATGTGATCGCGCCCGAGTTGGGGTTAGCTTTGCCCGGCTGTATACTGGCTTGCGGCGATAGCCACACATCGACCGTGGGCGGTTTGGGTTGTCTCGGTATCGGTGTCGGCACCAGCGAGGTCGAACATATTCTGGCGACCCAAACTCTGGCACTGTCAAAACCCAAATCCATGCGGATTGTCTATCACGGCACGTTGCAAGCGGGATTGTCTGCAAAAGACCTGATCCTTCACACCATCGGGCAGATCGGTGTGGCAGGCGGACGTGGTTTTGCCGTCGAATATGCAGGTCCGGCAATCGAGGCATTGAGCATCGAAGCGCGCTTGACCCTGTGTAATATGTCGATCGAATTGGGGGCAAGGCTCGGGTTTATTGCACCCGATGACAAAACCATTGCCTATCTCGAACGCCGTGAATTTGCTCCCAAAGATACAGATTTTGTTTCGGCTTGCGCCTATTGGAGCGGGTTGAGCAGTGACGTGCAGGCTGTGTTCGACCGTGAAGTGCACATCGATTGCGATCTGATCAGTCATCAGGTGTCGTGGGGCACTACGCCCGAGGATGTGGCTTCGATTGACGGTGTTGTGCCTGATCCGACGCAGGTTGACGATCCGGCGCGGCGCGAGCGGATCAGTCAGGCCATCCGATATATGGATTTGCAGCCGGGCCAGACTTTGTCGGGTCTGCCGATTGACGTGGCCTTTATCGGTTCGTGCACCAATTCGCGCCTGTCCGATTTGCAACTGGCGGCTGCGCTTGTGCGCGGCCATCATGTTTCCCCTCACGTGCGCGCACTGGTTGTACCCGGTTCGATGTCTGTCAAACGCGAGGCGGAAGCTTTGGGACTGGATGTGATATTCCGCAAGGCAGGCTTTGAGTGGCGTGATGCGGGCTGTTCGATGTGTGTCAGCATCAACGAGGATGCGGTGCCGCCGGGTTCGCGCTGCATTGCGACAACCAATCGTAATTTTGAAAACCGGCAGGGTCCGAAAAGCCGCACCCATATCGCCAGCCCTGCGGTTGTTGCTGCGGCCGCTTTGGCTGGCTGTATTCCGGACACGTCCATGATGAAGGTTAATGCGGAGGGCTTGTCATGAATAAGGCTGTCGAGCGCGTCGAAGGCGTCATGGCCTTGTTTGCCCGTTGTGATATCAATACCGATGCAATCATTCCATCAACCTGGTTGCGTACCGCCTCTGCCGATCTCGGCAAAGGGCTGTTCGGCGGCGATCGATATGATGAACAGGGCAACGAGGTCGAGAGTTTTGTGCTCAACAGGCCCGCCTTCCGTCAATCGCGGTTGATCCTTGCCGACGAGAATTTCGGCTGTGGCAGCTCGCGCGAGGCTGCGGTCTGGGCGCTTGTACAATTCGGAATCGGCTGTGTGCTGGCCCCGAGTTTTGCCGATATTTTTTATGAAAACGCTTTTAAAAACAACCTTGTCGCAGGTATCATCGATGTAGAGACCTATCAGGAGCTTAAAACGCTTGCCGAAGCACATCCCGAAGGTCTGGCATTTACGGTTGATCTGCATTCCTTGACAGTGTCAGTCAGTGACGCGAACAATCCGCTTCATAACCGTTCATGGAACTTCCGGATGCCCGCATCGCGTGTTCAAGCAATGATCCGTGGCGATGACGAAATTACCGGCACTTTACACCATCAAGAGGACATCGCAGACTTTTACAAAATGGCCTCCAGCGAAAAGCAATGGCTGTTTCCCGAACATCTGGTTGGCCGCGACACGGACGCTTCAAACAAAAAAAACAGAGTTTTTTAAGGGAGGAATAAAGATGATCAAGAAACACAAATATTTGGGATCGGCTCTGTTGGGTGCATCCCTGATCGCAGCGGCTTTTGGCGCGCAGGCCGAGGAAATCGTTGTGTCCAATTACGGTGTATCGGCCAATGGCATGCCCTATGCGGTTGCGATGGAAAAAGGCTTTTTCAAAGAGGAGGGGGCCAATGTGACCGGTATTCTGTCTTCGGCTGGCGGCGGCACAACCCTGCGCAATATGCTGGCAGGCAATGCGCCCTATGCTGAGGTTAACCCCAATGCCGTGATTGCCGCAATCCAGCAAGGGGCGGATATCAAATTTGTCAGCGACAACGTCCTGACCGTTGCCGAATTCGTCTGGGCGGTCAAACCCGATTCTCCGATCAAAACCGTCAAGGATTTGAAAGGCAAGAAGATGGGTTACACCAATCCACGCTCCACCTCGCAAGGTCTGGCAACCCTGATCATCCAGTCGGGCGGGTTGAAAGTGGAAGATGTGGAACTGGTCAAAACCGGCGGCTTCGGTGAAGGTGTTGCCGCTCTTGATGCCGGATTGATTGATATAACCCCAATGCCGGAGCCTTTGTGGGCCAAGTTCAAGGACAAATACCGCGCCGTTGCCATTGCTTCGGACCTGCTGCCGCCGATTGCCAATGTGCTGGGTGCAGCTTCAAGCTCGCAATCCGTCGCCAAAGCCGATTTCATCAAGGCCGTTTTGCGGGCGCGTCGCCGTGCTGTGGTCTATATGACCCAATATCCCGATGAAGCGGGCGATATCATCGCCAAAGTCTATAATCTCGAACCGGCTGTGGCCCGCGCTTCCGTGCGCGCTTTGGTGGGTAGCCGCACTGCAGGCATCGAATATTGGGGCACCGGACAGTTTCATATGGAAGGGCTGAACCGCGCCATCGACGTGCAAAAGGCCGTAGGGGCCTTGTCTGGTGATATCGATGTGACAAAAATGATCGACACCCAATACCTCCCCGATGACATCAAATCGTTCAGATGATCAAGACAGGACAATGACACAGCCCCATATTCGCCTGTCAGATGTTGAAATGACCTTCTCCCGCCCTGACGGGGTGGGAGAGGATATTCACGCGCTCGGTCCGATCCAGCTTGATTTGCGGCACGGGGAATTTTTTGCCGTTGTCGGTCCTTCCGGCTGCGGCAAATCGACGCTGCTGGAATTGATGATCGGTCTGACCAACCCGACAAAAGGCACGATTACATTTGAAGGCCAACCGATCAACGGCTCGTGTCCCGACGGGATCGGGGTGGTGTTTCAGGAGGATGCATCTTTTGCGTGGCTGACCGTGCGGGACAATATCGCATTCGGGCTGCGTCGGATGGCTCTGGACAGGCGCGAGCAGGACGAACGTGTCGAACAGGCTTTGGCCATGATGGGGCTGGTCGAATTTGCCGATGTATATCCCTCGCAACTATCGGGCGGCATGCGCCAGCGTGTATGTATTGCCCGCACGCTGGTGACACAGCCCCGGCTGATCCTGCTGGATGAACCATTCGGTGCGCTTGACCAGCAAACGCGACTGCTGATGGGGGACGAAATCCTGTCGCTGTGGCGCAAGACCGGCGCGACGATTTTTCTGATCACCCATGCGCTGGACGAGGCTGCGATGCTGGCTGACCGGATCGGTGTGATGTCGTCGCGCCCCGGACAGTTGATTGATATTGTCGAAACCAACTGGCCGAAAGACCGCGACAGCCGGATTGTCGAAAATGACGCCTTTGGTGCCGTGACCGCCCGTTTGTGGCGTTCGCTGCGCGTGGAATCGATGAAAGCCATCGGCAAAAAGGATGCGCAAGCATGACGAAAGCCGGATTGATCCGACTTGCGTTGATTGCCGTGCTGCTGGGCGCGCTCGAAGTGCTGGTCCGGATCGGGCGGATTGATGCTCTGACGATGCAGGCCCCGCATAAAATGCTCCTTGATCTCTACGCCATGCTGGCCTCGGGCAAGCTCAACAAGGCGATTGCCAAAACCATGGGCAATGCGGGTTTTGCCTTTGTGATTGCCGTGTCTTTGGGTGTCATTTCTGGGTTGATGATCCACCGGATGCGGCGGGTGCGTGAGACTTTGGACCCGTTGTTTGCCACCTATTATGCCATTCCGGTGTTTGCCTTCTATCCGTTGTTGATCCTGCTGTTGGGGCTGGGCGATGCACCGCAAATATTCATCGGGGTGATGCTGGGTTTTGTCGCCGTGGTGGTCAATACGCTCAACGGCTTGGACCGCGTGCCGCGCGTTCTCCTCAAAACCGCTCGCGTCAACGGGATGAATGGGCTGGAAACAGCGTTGAAAATCACCCTGCCATCAGCCGCCCCCTATATTCTGACAGGCGCGAAATTCGCTGTGGCCTATTCGCTGATCGGGGTGATCGGTGCGGAATTTATCATGTCGACCGGCGGCATGGGTTACGAGATCAGCTTTGCCTATAACAATTTCGACAATGCCACGATGTATCCGCTCATCATCATGATTTTGGTGGCCTCTATCAGCATCAATATGGTCATATCTCGTTGGGAAAAATCACTTTTGAAACGTCGGGGGCTGCAATGAGCCCGTCAACCCGCCGCTTGATTGTGAACATGGGCTGGCTGACACTTGTCATCCTCGCGCTCTGGCAGGGACTTTATGCCTTGATCGGAGATATTGCCCTGCGTTCGCCGCTGGCCACGCTGCAATTTACTGCAAAATTCGTCACAACGCCGCAATTTGCCACCCATCTGGCCGAGACGTCCAAGGCCTTTGTGCTGGCTTTGGGTATTGCTGTAGGATCCGGATTGGCCATTGGTTTTGTACTGGGGTTGAAACGGTTTGCCAGCGATATATTTGAACCCTTTCTGATCGCCATCTATTCCGTGCCGAAAATCACGCTCTATCCGATTTTGCTGCTGGTTTTTGGCCTTGGTCTGTCGGCCAAAGTGGCATTCGGGGCTATTCACGGCATTGTGCCGATTGCGCTGTTCACTTTGAACGCCGTTCGCAATGTCAAACCTGTCTTGCTCAAAACTGCCCGAGTAATGGGTCTGTCGTCCACGACTACGATCCGCACGGTGATTTTTCCGTCCGCTTTGCCCGAAATTTTTGCTGGTCTCCGCATCGGGTTTTCGTTGACGCTGATCGGCACATTGCTGGGAGAAATGTTTGCCTCGCAGCGCGGTTTGGGTTTTTTGCTGATGAATGCCATCGGGTTGCACAATGTCGATGTCATCGTGATGCTGACCTTTTTGCTGACCGGTTTTGCGGGTATCGCAGGCATCGTGCTTTTGCTGATCAACCGCCGGATTACTGCACAGGCCTGATTTTCTCTTTGCCGGCTCTCGTTTATTCGGGCGTGTCGGCATTAACAATAAGGCAAAACCTTTCGGCATTAGTATCTCTTTAAGGTTGTCAGGCCGCGTAAATCGCGTTAGCATTTCGTTAATGAATATTGAAAACGACTTCCCCCCGTCCGGATTTGTTGCAGCTGCTTTTGTGGCTCCTAACCGTTTTGCGCGGGCAATCGTGGTCAGCGTGATCGGGCTTTGCGTAGCCCAATGCATGCCCGAAACCAAATTGGCCTCTGTTGTGCCTGAAGTTGTGACGCAGACTTTCAACAAATCAGATCCTGAATCTCTCCCCAAGGGAGTCGGCTACAACAAAACCGGCAAACCTTATACGGTTGCAGGCAAGCTCTATGTGCCGCGCGAGGAAAAGGGCTATTCGGCCACCGGACTGGCCTCTTGGTATGGTACGAGTTTTCATGGCCGTGAAACCGCCAATGGCGAGGTGTTTGATCGCAATTCGATTTCTATCGCTCATCCCACCATGCCTTTGCCCAGCTATGTGCGGGTGACCAATGTGTTGAATGGACGTTCTATTATCGCGCGGGTCAATGATCGCGGGCCTTTCCATGGCAATCGTTTGGTCGATGTGTCCGAAAAGGTGGCAATCGGCCTGAATTTCAAACATTTGGGCACGGCGCGTCTGAAGGTTGATTATATCGGCCGCGCTCCTGTTTCCACTGATGATACAGCAATGCTGTTGGCCTCCTTGCGGACCGATGGCGCGCCCGCTCAATTGGGACGGGCAGGGGCTACCGTTGT
>Ga0214921_10008804_pt1 | contig 12941 bp, 15 predicted proteins | sample LL1505_MetaG_FD_177992 | JGI IMG/M metagenome (GOLD analysis project Ga0214921, IMG submission 177992) | Freshwater microbial communities from Lake Lanier, Atlanta, Georgia, United States - LL-1505 | ecosystem: Environmental > Aquatic > Freshwater > Lake | place: USA: Georgia | collected... | reverse complement strand
TTTTGTTTTTTTTTCTATGTATGTAAAATAATCTAACCCATTCTTACTACACCAATGATTTATTGCGCCAATCATATCATATCTAGTATATTTACCTTTCATTTTGATTGAATACTTGTTATATAATGTATCGTGTATTCTTTAAATCTATTTTACACCTTTTCTCATTTAAAACGCCCATTTTATAATATATATATATGTTATAATGAGCATAACAATAAGAGACACTTTATTAAATTATAAAAATAATGAAAATAAATATATAATAACATATATTGAAGAGTATAATACACTTTTAGATACTTATCTAAATAATATATTTCATAGTATTTTTCCATATTATAATATAAGAGCATTATCGTATAGTAATGTTTGCGGAGATAACGCTGAATTTATATGTAATAAATTAAAGAAAACTGAACTAGAAGCTGGTAAAATAATAATTACAGATTGGGTTACCAAAAATTGGGCTATCAAAAATGAGGAACTAATAAAAACAATAGAGTCGGTTTATGGTCCTATTGGTACTACTATAGGAGCATCTTACCACGCATTAGCATATTTAACAGTAATTATTGAAAAAACAAACTATTATGTTGCAATTGAAACAACAATTTGCGTTCCATATAAATTACAATTTTATGTAGGAAGTAATAAAGCGGAATTTGAAAAAATTATAAAAACTCGTTATCAATGTAGTAATTTTAAAATATCATTTGATTGTGACAAATCTTGGCAAGATATTGCTTATAATAGGGGTGGAAAAAACAAAAAAACGAAAAAAACAAAAAAACAAAAAAACAAAAAAACAAAAAAACGAAAACAAAAATGGGCGTTTTAATTGAGAAAAGGTGTAAAAATCATTTTTTAGACTCAACATGTCTAATCGTATTTATTAACCTTTCAGCTATTAATGAAACAACTGGAACAGAGACAGCATTCCCTATTAATTTGTATAAATTCGCATCCGATATTTTTTTATTTGGAATATTGTACTCGATAGGAAACCCTTGAAAATTAAAGCATTCGCGAGGAGTTAATTTCCTGATTCCAAAGTCGTCTAGTATAAGTGGTACATTGTGTCCACCCATACCCATATTCGCCGTTAAAGTAGGACATTCGTTACTTTTGTTCTCTCTAACATAAACTCGTCTATACTGGTAGATCGTATCTTTTTTTGTAATTCCACTTTTAACCAGATCCCAGGTTTTCGATTTTTCTGTGTAATAGTATTTTTTATCGATTGTGGTTGTTGCATTCTGGGAGTTACTAGAAGCACCCTCAAAAAACGATCCAATTGGTAGTTTTGATATTTTTTCAAATTCTAAGTTGAATTTATCATATACTTCTTTTGATTTCATACAAACAATATATATTCTCTCTCTATGCTGAGGAATTCCAGTTATTTCAGCCGTGTTTAAAACTTTATAATGTATATAATATCCTCTCTCTGTTAGTGATGTTTTTATAATTTCAAACGTTTTTTTATCATCGTGTGAAACTAGGTTTTTTACATTTTCCAAAATCACATATTCTGGTTTATGATAATCCAGAATTTCTACTATTTTCCAAAATACGTTGGACCTCGGATCATTAAAACCCTCTAATTTACCAGCAATACTAAATGGTTGACATGGAAATCCTCCAGTCAATATATTATGACTTGGTATTTCTTCTACTTTTACATCATGTATGTCTTTTAATGTTAATTCGTGGTTGTTAAAATTAGAATCATATATTGTTTTTGAAGTTTCTACCATGTCGTTTGCAAATACACATTCTACACTACCAGTCTTTTCAAATGCTAACGTAAATGCACCTGTTCCTGCAAACAAATCAATCATTTTCAATTTTTCGTGTGTGGTTTCGTTCTTGGTTTCCATTGGCTAACGCTTGTTATATGATATAATAAACTATTTATATCATGTAAATAAAATCTTAAAACATATCAATTTTAATTATTATAGACACTCAACATAGATGCATTATGAGTATTATCTAATATTGGTTTAAAACTGGTTGTATTGTTGTTAAATGAAGTATTGATACTATTATTTTGTATTGTCATTTTTCCCACCATTTCTTGTTCTAAAGTATAAGGAAATTCATTTTGATTGAATGCTGAATATTGGTCGCTTTTCTTACTTTCTGATGGAATATAGTTTTTCAAATCACCTCCTCGTAAAGTAATGTTGGATCTACGAATTAATTCATACGCGACAAACAATGCTAAAATACCTAAAATAGGATTAGAGGTAGATAATATACATAAAGCTACAATAATAACGGCTATTTTACCAACAGGTGTATCTACTAGTTCAGCAAGACTCTTTGGGGTGTTATATCCCATAATTAAATAAATGACAAACAATATGGATAATATTAATTGACCCATATTTTCTTTCTTAAATAAACTGGAAAATTCCTTCATTTTGTATTTTATAAATGTATTTATATTATAAATATATTTTTTATTTTTAGTTATCGAATTTAACTGTGAATTTATGACACAAATAAATACAATAAAATTGATGCTAGAATTACTATATTCTAAATAGTATTAAACACTAGTAACGTAGATATATAACACTATCCAGAGAGAAAATGAAACCGTATTTGGGTAAAAAGGGTTATACAATACTCAAAAAGGATCTTTCATCTGAACAAATTCAAAAAATAAAAAAAGATTTAACAATTAAACCTCATGTTCATGGATCACCCGTTCAAGATACTCAAGCCACCTATTTTGTTTATAGAGAATCCAACAATAAAATATATGTGCCTCAGCATTACGGTATTAAAGAATTCGGACCTCCAACCAAAGTAGAATTGTCGGAAGGAGAGAATATCGATTTGGAGTTTAACGGTCAATTGCGCGATTATCAAATACCGGTTGTTGAAAAATATATGGAACATATATCCAAAAGTGATGGAAATGGTGGATTACTAGAATTACCATGTGGATTTGGAAAATGTTTGGGGAAGGGTACAAAATTAATGTTGGCGAATGGTGAATTTGAATTGGTTGAAAATATCAAGGTTGGAGATTTACTTATGGGTGACGATTCTATGCCACGAAAAGTATTATCCTTAGCTAGAGGCAGAGAACAAATGTATAGGATTAGTAGTAAAAAAGGGGATGAATATATATGTAACGAAAGTCATATTTTATCATTGAAATGTTCTACCTATTGTAGTAAAAAATTACAAAAAGGAGATATAATAGATATATCAGTAAAAGATTTCTTGAAACTACCTAAATATTTTCACGGTAGAGGTGGTCCATTACTAGGATACAAAACCCAAATCATATTTAAAGAACAAAAAGTGGATTTTGATCCTTATTTATTTGGTTTTTGGCTTGGTGATGGATCCAGTAGTTGTACTAAAATTACAACGCAAGAAGGATGTATCCTTAAATATATAGTTGATTTGTTTAAAAATGAATATACAGATTTATATTTAAGATACCATTCGAAATATGATTATAATATATGTAGTTTAAAAAAAACAAATCGATTCATGTCATTTCTTAGAAATAATAATTTATTGAATAATAAACATATACCTTATGAATATAAATGCAATAGTAGAGACGTTCAACTTAAACTATTAGCTGGATTGATTGATTCTGATGGATACAATAAAACAAATTGTTATGAAATTATACAAAAAAATAATGAATTAGCAGAAGATATTGTATATTTATGTCGTTCATTGGGTTTTGCATGTTATTCAAGAAAATCTAAAAAAACTTGCTATAATTCAAAGAATGGACCAAAAGAAGGCATATATAATAGAATATCGATTTATGGTGCTGGGATGGAAGAAATACCAGTATTATGTAAAAGAAAACAAAATTTAAATCGAAAACAAATTAAAAACGCACTAGTTTATCGTATAAATATAGAAAAATTAGAGGAAGACGATTATTATGGGTTTGAAATAGATGGTAACAAAAGATTTGTTTTAGGTGATTTTTCGGTTACACATAACACATCAATTGGTTTAAATGTTATAACACGTCTTAAAAAGAAGACCATCGTGATCGTCCATAAGGAGTTTTTAATGAATCAATGGATTGAACGCATACAACAGTTTTTACCAACTGCGAGAATAGGCAAAATTCAAGGCCAAGTAATTGACATTGAAAACAAAGATATTGTTCTTTGTATGTTACAAAGTCTTGCTATGAAAGATTATCCATCCGCAATGTTTGACAGTTTCGGTTTTATGATTATTGACGAAGTGCATCATATATCGAGTGAGGTTTTCTCTAATTCACTTTTCAAAATTGTAACGCGTTATATTTTGGGATTATCTGCTACAATGAATCGTAAAGATGGTACATCCTATGTATTTAAAATGTTTCTCGGAGACGTGGTATTTAAAGGAAAACGCGCAGAAAAAATGTCGGTAGAGGTACGAGCCATTGAATACAAAGCAAATGATGATGAGTTTAATCATGTTATAACTGATTTCAGAGGAAACACATCGTATAGCAGTATGATTACCAAATTATGTGAATACAATCATCGAAGTGAATTTATTTTAAGGATTCTCGTAGATCTTTTGAGAGAAAATGAAAATCAACAAATAATGATATTGGCCCATAATAAAAACTTGTTAAAATATTTGTTTGATGCTATTAAACATCGTAATATTGCTGACAGTTCCGTTGGATATTATATTGGAGGCATGAAAGAATCCGCGCTAAAAGAAACAGAAACAAAAAAGGTGGTGATTGCGACATATGCAATGGCGTCGGAAGGATTAGATATCAAAACATTGACAACTCTTATCATGGCTACTCCAAAAACAGACATTGAACAATCTGTTGGGAGAATACTTCGAGAGAAAAATGAAATTGGACCGTTGGTGGTTGATATAATAGATTCACACGATCCATTTAAAAATCAATGGAAAAAGAGGAAAGCATTTTATATGAAAGAAAAATATAAAATAATTAAAACTTCGAATGATGTTTATATGCGTGTTGGCACCACCGATAGTATATGGGAAACTGTTTATGATCCATCTTGTAAAAAAGAGTCGTCGGTATCGAAATCAAAAAAACATATATACGATTCAGACGCGGATCCTTTTCTGCAAGGAAAATGTTTAATAAAAATATAACATACAAAACAAAACAAAACACATACATTTTAACATTCAGGAGTCTTTTTTTTGTATTTTTTTTTATACATTTTTCCGGATTCACCGCAGATATCATTATTTGTTCTTGATAAATAACAATAATGATATTCTTCTTGATCAAAAACCCCGTTCACGAAATAAAAATTTTTACTAAATGCTTTTGGAGATAAAGAACATTTACCAAATTTACCTGTACCATTATCTGTTAAAAAATGTTTACAATCAATACATAGTTTTGGTTTCGTTTCTTTGAATGAAAAAATTGGTAAAATAATCGAACAAAAAATTATTATAATATAATTCATAGTTATATTTATAAATATGAATATTGTTTTAAGTGTTTTTGCAGAATAAAATCTAAATTTGAAATGAAAAAATGTGAATACAATTAAACTATAAAAATTAGGTATTTACATTTTTGCATATGGACTAATTGGTGTAGGACTTGCTAATGCAGAATTTATTTGTGCATTACTACTAGGAACATTGAATCCATATCCGGATGATGCACCAGTTTCGTTATATGAAAGCTTAACACCATCATAATCTTCACTAGCAGGATAATTACTGTATTCAAGTGGTGTCATAGCACCACCTTTTTGCATTTTACGCATACGTCTGCCCATTCTGTGTTTTTTGGAAGATCTATGTCTTCTTGACTTTTTAATGTATTTTTTGGAAATTCTACGTTTAATTTGTTTTCTTTGTTTTTTTGTGTATCTCATCTTATATATATTACTAATATTTTTAATTTTTCTCTTTAGTAATTTAAATGATTTGACGTGTTTGCCACGTCTTTTACCTCCGCTCATACAGATGCCAGGAACAATTCCTGCAGCTGCATCCATATTACAACTAGCACCGAATAATCCTCTTGGTGGAACTTCGTTACTACCAAAATTGGCTGGATTATTTGTATTATTCACATTTACAAATGCTCCATTTATATTATGATTTGGTGGATATTCACTATATCCTAAATTGGAAGCTTCTGATCCAGACATTATTTATGAATGAATAGTATATGGGTTATATATACTATTCATATATTTTATTATATTTTGTTTGGTACATTGTTTGGTACATTGTTTGGTACATTGTTTGGTACATTGTTTGGTACATTGTTTGTTTTAGTTTATGTTAACCTACTTACCTGTTCTGTAATTCCGCACTAGTTACTATTTTTGAATCATTTCCTACTACTGAAACTGGTGACCATTTTTTGAATTTATAATTGTATTTACATTTCATCGGATATGTTTTTTCTAAATAAACGAATTTATCAATGTTGTCATTTTCAAATTCTTCGTCGTCATCGCTTTCTTCTAATCTATCTAAATTATCATTTTCTTTTATATTTCTAAATAATTTATTCATCATAACACTTGTTGTATAGTTGGGAATATACGCAGTGTCATAAAATTTCTCGGTTTTGGTATCATGGCTTAACATATACAAATTATAAATATCATTTTGAATATTTGGTTTCACAATAAAGACAGGTTCCTTATTAAAAATGTTCTGTTTATAAGTTTCTTTATTGGTTTTGTATGGTATATTTGTTTTATTGTATTGAATATTTGTTTCTACAAATAAAGGTGGTTTTTTACTAGGCACTTTGTTTAGTATATCAACAATATTTACTTTGATTGGTGGATCAACATTTTCTGTATCTTTATCTTTAACGAGATCTTTTTTATCAGCCTGTTTTACATATTTTATTTTTTCACATTTGTCATTATTATCATTAAAATTTTTACATAATATAACGTCTATTTTATAGGGTAATAATTCTATTTGTTTCAATAAGTCTTGTATGTTTTTATTTATTAATGGTAATCCAATTATGTTATTTGAAGTTGTGTTATTGTTATAATTTGCATATGCATTTACAAAAGGTAAAGTAAAATTTTTGTTATTAAAAACATTTTGAAAAATGACAAATTTTTCTATTTCGGTCAATCTAGACACATCCTTTTCTTTATAAAATAAGACATCTTCCAATGTTATATATGAATTTTGTTTGCCTTTACTATAAAAATTAGTACCTCTAAAAACAGTGTTTATTAATTCATTTGTAAAAGGAACAAATATCTTTTTATAAACTTTTAGTTTTTTAAATGCAAATGTTAATAAAAAACATGCCTTTTTATTATTATAACTAGTAAACCAAATAATATATTTTTTACCTTCTGGTATAGCACTATAAAAATCATATTTTGATATGTTTGATATTTCATCATTTGTATGAAATTTTGCTATAGTTTCATTACAACATTTCATATTTATTTGTGGAAAATTGGTTAAAATAGCATTTGTTTCTTGGTCATTAAACATTTTGTTTTACACTATTAAATTATTATCTGTAAATATTACCAGGGTATATAATGATATCACGTTTTTTTTATATCTGTTTATTATAATATTAATTAAAATGTTGAATATACTAGTATTACAAATTGAAGATAGATCAGATGACAACTTTCTTAATGAAAATATGCAACTAAACAAAAAAATATGTAGTGAAAACAACATGCAATATAAATTTTTATATAAGAGCCAAGATAATGTGCCTCCTTACTGGGGAAAAGTATTTGAAATAGATAGAATATTAAATGATAATTCGAACGTCGATTATATATTTTGGATTGATAGTGATGCCTTTTTATAAACTTTCATAAAAATAAGCTATTAAACCTTTTAACGAAAAATTCTGACTATTCCATGATTATCACAAAAGATCCTCCTCCATGGAAAATGAAGTTTAATGCTGGTTCATTTATTGTTAAAAACGATTCTTATAGTCGTGAAATATTTTCCTACTGGAAAACATTGTATAACCCAAATAATTGGTGGATAGAAGACGATAAATGGAAAACAGATAAACCATATGCTGGTAATGATTATGAACAAGGCGCATTTACTACACATATATTAACAAATAATCAATATTCTTCACATATAAAAACAGTTCCATATTATATATTGAATAATACTAGTTGCACAGAAAATACAAATGAAACAATTGTTACACATTTAGCTGGAAAATATAAAAATGATCTTGTTATAGAAGCAAATTGTAAATATGTTAAATACAATAATAATAACAAATTTTTTTATATAGGATGTTTCTTGTTTATAATTTTGTTGTGTTTCTTTATTTTTTGCAATAAAAAAATGAGTAAATACTACTATAAAATGTACATGCGTCACAAAAAATAGTAATTAAGAAATACTATATTGTAAATGAGAAGCAAAACACACAATAAACTGAATAATACAGCACGAAAAATAACTTGTCATCATCAGTTTTGAGGTATCAATTTATTAATTTTTTACAACTCATTCATCATTTGTTGTTTTAAGAATTTTTTCAATTCACTTTTCATATCATCGTCAACCACTGGTAAGCTATTAATATTAGTAGATTGATTTATATCACTATTTAAATTTTTACTAGTATTACTGTATTTATTGTCACCAGTATTTTTACTTAAAATGTTTAAAATATGCTCATATTTTTGCGTTGGCACATTGACTAAATCTTTCACTTTTGGGACAGTTAATGTGTTTTTGAAAAATTCAAGTAAATGATGTATTAAAAATATAAAAATAATCGATATTATAATCGTTTTGATAGTCCAATAAATCATAAATTTGTTTTGTTTTTAATGGTTACTATTTTTTATTATACAGAATACTAATAACTATTCTTTATAATAAAATATCATATATATAACATATTGATATTTTACGTATTGATATTTGTATATTGTATAAACTACTTAAACCTATTCATATGCTATTATTTATATCTTGAGTAAATCTATCTAGCAATGTCTAAATCAAATAGTGTCAATATAATACTAATTGATAAATTTGGAAAAATGAAAACTTTGCAGGTAAATACCAAAGATTTTAAAAAAGAAGATTTATATAAAAAATGTGGTTTCAAAAAAGACAATGATTTTTCCAAACAGACCGAATGGAAAATCACCGTTGAAAAACAAAAATATAAGATTTCTGTTTATGCTAAAACGGATGGTAGAGCAAACACAGAAAATAAATATGATTTTCCACCACCTATTGATAATACCTTATTTTTTGGCACTTGCGCTGTAATTTCTGAAATAAAAGACCAAGGGACTAATTTTTATAACTTATCCGATTTATCGATTGATTTATGGGAAAAAATATATGAAAAATTATTTGGCGGGTTTGAAAATTTGAATGATACTGCATATGAGGATGAAAACGAAGATGATGAATTAGCAAATGTAAAATCGGATAAAAAAACAAAACAGGGTTATTTAAAGGATGGTTTTGTTGTAGATGATATAGGTGACGATGATGATGATGATGATGATGATGAAGAGGATAAGGTAGGTGATGATGTTGATGACGACGAGGAAAATGACGAAGAGGATGATGATGAAGATAATAATGACAATGAAGAAGACGATGAAGAACACGATGAAGAACACGATAATGTTAATGTAAAAGATATGGAAGAAGATGATGTTGATGATACAGACGAGTATGAAGATGAAGATGAAGATGAAGATGAAGATGAAGAAGACATTATAGACAATAGTGACGAAGAAAATGAAGGCTGTAATATAAAAAAAGCTCGAAAACCTAAAAAAAATGTTAAAAAAACAAACGGTAAATCGAATACAAAGATATCTATAGTAAAAAAAAACAAGAAAGGAAAAAAACAGAACAATGATATTATTGAAGATTTAGTGATAGAAGATATTACAACTGAATTATCAGAAGAAGAATATGATTATGCATAGAATACGTAAAGAACAAATCGAATAAAATTGATTTAAAATTATCATATTATTTATATAAATAAACAACATACATATCAAATACATAGACATATATAGAACATTCAAAATGCGTACTGTAAGTGATCCTGAAGTATTTCGTAATAATATAAAAGAAAAATTGGGTTTATTGTTGGATAATGACAGCCATGCAAAAAATTTAGAAAAAGGTATTTATAATTATTCGCTGAAAGAAGCAACCAATCGAAAAATCATTAAAAAATGGGACAATGCATTCTTTGTTCAGATTTATACCGATCGCATACGAAGTATTTATTTGAATTTACAAAAAAATAAATCTTTGATAGAGTTGTTAAACAATAATGAAATAAAACCGCATCAAATTGCGTTCATGACACACCAGGAACTTGATCCAGAAAAATGGGATAAATTAATTCAATTGAAAATGAAACGAGACAAATATAAATATGAAACGAATTTGGAAGCAGCAACTGATACATTTAAATGTCGTAAATGTTATTCGAATAAATGTACGTATTATCAAATGCAAACGCGTTCAGCGGATGAGCCTATGACTACTTTTGTAACATGTATTAATTGTGGTAATCGATGGAAATGTTAATTGATAAAAAATATTATATTTATCTTTATTTAGACATTAAATTAATAATTTTATATATATAAAATATATATATATATATATATATATATATATGAGTGCACATAGCTTATTAAATTACTATACAAAGGGAAAGGGAAAGTGCAAAAATGATTTTCATAACTTCTTAGAGGAAGATAAAAAAAAAACAAAGTCATCTGAAGAAGTTTCAAAATTTCGTAGTTATTTTTGGGATGAATGTAAAAAATATATTATTAAATATCATTTTGATGATCCTGATGATCCTAATACTGATTATGATGAATATATCAGTGAAGTATACTATAACTATTTGAATATATTACAACAAAATCGATATAGGGAAAATCCAGTTTCGAATGAAATCACGTATGTTACTCCCAATGAATGGAATCGATGGGGTGGAAATAAAAAAATAAAAACACGTCGTAATAAAATGAAAGGTAGAAAATCACGAAAAAGTAGGTGTAATAAAAATACCAAAAAAAGAATAAATAAAAAGAAGACATAAATGAGAAAAACTTACATATTCAGTCTACATGCGTATATATCATTTTTTCCAGCTCATCATCTGGAAATGATGAATCTATTTTTCTCAAAAAAATTGTGTATTTGTTTTTCTTTTTCTCTCCAACTATCCAATCTATGTTGTGTTGCATTGTATAAATATCAGTTTCATATTTAAAAACAAACGGACTTGTCGAGCTAGTCATTCTAGACCAATCTATCAAAGTAGATGGTGCGTTTATTACATTTTGCCCATTCTCTCCAGTGCCATCCAAACGATTGAATGTTTTCAACATTATAGCAAATATGCTTTCATTTGCCAGACCACCTTTACATATGAGTGAATACACACTTTTTTTTACTTGTTTGTATAATAAACATTTAATTGCATCTTCTTTGGTTAATACAAACCATGGTGTGTGACCTAATTGAAATTCTTTTGTAAATAATGTCAAATTTGCACGTTTATGATACTCAACATTCCACCATGCTTCTCTCCACTGTAAAATACTTTGATGTTTGTGTGTATTAAACAAAATACGAAATTCCTCAGGAGATATAATTGGAACGCACGACTCGGATAAAAAACAAAACCATTGGTTATTTACATCATGATTTATCGAGAAATACAATAACGACATATAAGCAGGAACAACATGATAATAAGAGGTGCTGACTATAGAGTTTAATGGAATGCAATGTTTTTTGATCCATTCTGATTCTATTGTGGTATAGTGTTTGTAATGAATATATACATTGATAATATCTTTATTCGGTTCTATCCATTTTTTCCAAACATTTTCTTTGTTTATTGTATTGTTAATCAAAAAACAAAGCGCTGTTGTCATTTTATATAAATAAAAAATTGATTTTTTATTTATATTATACATTATTTTTATATAAATAAAAACGAAATATAGTATTAAAGATTTATTATCAACGATTACACAACAATGAATAAAAACAAACAAGTTAAACGAGTTAAAAATAAAAAATACAAACAAAAACAACGGATTAGAGAGAAAAAACGAATCATTAAAAATGAAGTTGAACTTTTACATAAAATTAGTGAATTACCTCATGAATTAGTCGATTATATCTATTTGTTTTTACATCAAAATATAAAATATAATCTATCTTATTATTATCAGTTATATAAAAAATATATTTTAAATTATAATTTAAATCATCACGAATGTATTTATAAAGATTTCAAAAAATTCGAATATTGTACTTATGATAAAACATCTAAACCCCTACAATCTATGTTAAAAAAAATACCTATTGATATTCTTCAAATATACGTGAATAATGGGTCACCATCAAAATATTTTAGTTTAGCATTCCCTGAAGAAGGGAATATTATTGATTATTTATTAATAAATTATCGTTCCGATAAACCAATGGATGAAAAATACAAAGATTTAATATTTGAAATTATTGATTTATTGAGTTATTTTGTAACTAGGACAAATCAATACTCTCAATCTTATAAAAATATTGAATGTAAAGAATACTACCTATATAAAAAAAATGAATTGATATCCAAAAAAATCATTCTAAGTATCATTTATTTATATAATAAATATGGTAATGTATCGTGATTATGATTATATTTATAACTAAAAATATTTAGAAATATATATCATATATTATGAAAACATAATGATATATATTATTTTTGCTTTTATTTATAGCGTGTTTTTATTTTACAATATAAAAATAGTCTCGAACAATGTGATTGATTGGATATTAGTAAAAAATGATACAGTTAGTGTAAACATGACAAACCTTATCGCAAATGAAAGTTGTTATAAAAAAGTGGAAAAAATTTACAAAAAGGA
>Ga0214921_10008803_pt1 | contig 12949 bp, 9 predicted proteins | sample LL1505_MetaG_FD_177992 | JGI IMG/M metagenome (GOLD analysis project Ga0214921, IMG submission 177992) | Freshwater microbial communities from Lake Lanier, Atlanta, Georgia, United States - LL-1505 | ecosystem: Environmental > Aquatic > Freshwater > Lake | place: USA: Georgia | collected 2015-05-28 | reverse complement strand
TATAAAAAAACTTTCTGCAAATTGTATGGTTTTATTGGTATGGGAACATACATAGTTGCAGGAAGTTCAAGTGGTATTGGACAAGCCATTGCTTTAAACTTACTCAATGCTGGACACGAAGTGATTGGTTTCAACAGAAATCATCCAAATTTTGAGCATTCACATTTTTCATTTCATGAAACCGATTTTAGCCTCCTTGATGTTCAATTACCAGAATTGAGCCAGGCCATAGATGGTATTTTTTATTGCCCTGGAAGTATTCAATTGAAGCCATTTAAAAACATAAAATCAACTGACTTTATCAATGATTTTATGTTGAATGTAATTGGGGCTACCCAATTGATAAAAAAATATTTACCTCAACTACAATTGGCAGCATCGCCAGGTATTGTACTGTTTAGTTCAGTTGCAGCCCAAACTGGCATGAGTTTCCATAGCAGTATTGCCAGTTCAAAAGCAGCCATTGAAGGCTTGACCAAAAGTTTGGCTGCTGAATTTGCCCCTAAAATAAGGGTGAATGCCATTGCACCATCCCTTACCCAAACGGCATTGAGTGAAAAGTTCATCAATACCGAAGAAAAGCTTCAAGCATCAAGAGATAGACATCCATTGAAAAGGATTGGCACAGCAGAAGAAATTGCCACTAGCTCAATTCAAATCATGCAAAACCATTGGATGACCGGGCAAATCATTACCATTGACGGAGGCCTTGGAAGCATTAGATAACATGAACATATTCAATCAATCTGATATACGTTCTTTAGATAAACAATCAAGAACAAACTTAATCAATGCATTGGCTGGTATTCGTCCTGCCAATTTAATTGGAAGCATCTCTGAAAATAAAATTACCAATTTGGCCATTTTCAATTCGGTCATGCATATTGGTGCAGACCCCGCATTGATGGGCTTTATCATGAGACCTACAACGGTTAAACGAGATACTTATGAGAACATCATTAACACAAAAGAATTTAGCATCAATCATGTGAATTCAGACATCGTTGCTGCTGCACATCAAACTTCTGCACGATTTGAAATTTCAGAATTTGAGGCTTGTAAGTTAAACCCTGAATACAGCAGTATTGTCAAAGCACCTTATGTTCAAGAAGCAAGCATTCAAATAGGTTTGAAATTGGCTGAAATAATTTCCATTCAAAGCAATGATACCAAACTCATTATTGGTGAAATTCTTGAAATAAGAATAAAAGACGTAAACTGCATAGAAACAGATTTTAGCCTAAATTTAGAAGCCTCCCAAAGTATGGGAGTAAACGGATTAGATACTTATTATTCTTTACAAAAAGTTGCCAAGTTAAAGTATGCAAAACCAAATTTAGCTCCTGAAATTATTTCTTAGAACCAAATGGCAAAATTTCCTACCAATTGGTTACAAAATTTTGAAGGTTGGCTTAACTCATTCATAAATACTGGTTCTTTGGCTTGGTATGATTTTAATTCTATTTTAAATGCTGTGTTCTTGATTTTTCTGAACTGATATGAGCCAGTCAATCCAAATACTTCAAAGCCAGAAACTTTATTGTTAACTCTTGCCATCATCAAATCGGGATCGCTAAAGTATTCTGCACGAACTGCAATGGAATTGATCTTGTCTACAGCTAATTTTCCTTGAATATTTGCATTGTACCACCTGCCAAGATTTTCTTGACCATTGGCCTGTTTGGTTTGTTGAAAACCTACATAAAAATCTCCTGAAAGTCCAATTGTTTTGTTGATGTTCTCATAAATAAAATAGCAATCCATGAAAGTTCTATTTCTGAAATCTTTTCTAGAATTGGCATTTTGTGTATTGCCATAAAACAAATTGAAATCAAGCAACAATTGTTTTGAGGGACGGTATTCAACTTGCAAAGCATAAGATTTATCTGAGTTGAGCGCAATAGCTTGTTGCCACCCATTCAACACATAAAAGCTCGAAGACCATTCATTGTCAATGGGAACCGACAAACGAGCGCCAGTAACAAAATAGGGAGAGAATTCAGCACCAATAGAACGTGAGTATAGCAATTGGTCTTTGCTCACTGGAGATTCATTTGTGATAGGTGAATTCATGACCCCAGCATCTAACCAAATTTTTCTTTCTTTATCTAATAGAATTCCCGCATTGGCTTCTAATAAATTTTGTAAGGTTTGTGGTTCATTTGCATAGTTTGCATTCATATAAGTTCCAAAAGCAGGCACAAAAGAAGCCCTATAATTTTCACCATATATTCTGAAATCTGCATAAGCCAAATTGATGTTCAATTCATTATGTCTTGCAGAGGAAACCTGATATGGCGTTTGAAGAGTTGCAGGTTGATTAAAATCAAAATTGTAATAGGTATCTATAAAACCATGAATACTAAGTTTTGCATCTGATTGGTTGTTTGATGTATCTATTGCTGCCGAGTTAAAAACTTGCGCCGTAGCAACTTGGAAACCGCTAATACCAATTAAAATTGCTGTAAATATTTTTTTCATTTGATTAAAATTTAAATACTATCAAACCAAATGTAATTATTTCTGTTTTAAATTTATGCATTGCCTCATCTTATTTATACTTCAATTATCTTTGATTCACAGCAAAGAATTGAAACCAATGTTTACAGAACAAAACCCAAATAACCAGCAAAAAACCATTATTCTTGGAGCAGGATGCTTCTGGTGTGTTGAAGCAATTTTTGAACAATTAAAGGGAGTTGAGAAAGTGGAAAGTGGCTACTGTGGCGGTGAAAGTATCAACCCAACCTATGAAGAAGTTTGTTCAGGAAATAGCAAACATATAGAAGTATGTAAAATCACCTATCGTCCTTCAGTTATTTCTTTGCATGATTTATTAAGTATTTTTTGGCAAATTCACGACCCAACTACGCCAAACAGGCAAGGCAATGATGTTGGAGAACAATACCAATCGGTTATTTTTTATAATGATGAATTTGAGTTGAATCTAGCCCAAGAGATGAAAGACAGTTTGAATAAGAACAAAGTTTTTAAGCAGCCAGTCATCACAGAAATTAAAAGCATAAAACCTTTTTACAAAGCAGAAAATTACCACCAAAATTATTACAACAACAATACTTACCAACCTTATTGTAAATTTGTGATTCTACCAAAGCTTGAAAAATTTAAAAAAAGCTACAAAGAACAACTCAAATCAAAACAATAGATGCTGATAGAACAAGTGCAAGATTTAAAAATCCAATTGATTGAAACCGCAATCTTGGCATTGAATGATAGAATTAGCAATGCTGAAAAAGCAATGAAAGATGCCCAAGAATCTGCCAACCAAGAAGAAAAAAGCAGTGCGGGAGACAAATACGAAACAGGAAGGGCTATGGGTCAATTGCAGAGAGACATGAATGCCAAGCAATGTTTATTGGCTAAAAAAGAGTTGGCTTTTTTACAACAATTGAATATCAATCCTAAAAATCAGGTAGGGCCAGGTACTGTTGTCAAAACAAACAATGGCATGTATTTTATTTCTATTGGCTTAGGAAGTATTGATTCCTCAATTGGAAAAGTACATTTAATTTCTGCAGAATCACCCATTGGAAAAGCCATGCAGGGATTGCTAGTAAACAATGAATTCAAGTTTAACGAGCTTTCACATACCATTGAATTGATTGCTTAATAAAATAATTCGTTAAAATTGTAACATGATACAAAGAATACAAAGTGTTTACCTCTTAAGTGTAATTGTGATTTTGGTTTTGCTTTGCAGCATGGACACCATTCATTATGTTCAAGTTATTCCAGATGCCAAAACAATTGAATACAAAATCAACTTGTTCTATTTCAATTATTTTGAAAATGGCAATTTGGTAGAGACCAAAATTCAATTAGTTTTGATATCACTCTGTGCCATAACAATTGGTTTGTGTAGCATGGCCATTACTCAATTCAAAAATAGAACCAAACAAATTAGAATTTGTTGGGCTGCTTTTGCTAGCTTGTTCTTCTTGACACTAGCCTTCTTGGTAAAAACAATGGTGTATATTCCAGCATTTGATTCTAAGAATTTACTCTTGCCATCCATGTTTGGAATTGCATTGCTATTCTTTAATTTTTATTTGATTGTAAGAAGTATCCACTTTATTAAAAAAGACGAAGACTTGGTTAAAAGCGCCGACAGAATCAGGTAAGTTTACTCTTCTTTGTTTTTGGCAATCATCATTAAATTGAATGCCCCATTGAGTACATATTTTAAAGTAGCTGCTGCTTCATTGTTTTTAAGTTGAAAAGCAATATACCCCTTTGCACTCAAGCCTGTTTCTACTTCCAACATTTCAAAAGCATTTGCACTTCTCTGTACAAATACATAATTCTTATTGGCATATTGAACAATCGCTGATTCAGGCAGAACCATTGCTTTCACTGGGCTTGTCTGCATCTCTGCATTCATATAAGTTCCAGGGCTCAATAATTTATCGTAAGCTTCAAAATGACAATGAACTGTAGTAAATCGCTCTTTACCCAAATCCTTGCCAATTAAAATGACTTCACAAGGGTATTTTTTATCTGGGTTGTTATTGGTATAAGCCAGTACTTTTTGACCAATAAAAACTTTAGACAAATCCGATTCAAATACATTTAAGCTCAAATGAATATCGCTAGGGTTCACCAATTCAAATAGTACTTCAGTAGCTGAAACATATTTACCAATATTCACATTTACTTTGGACACAAAACCATCAATTGGCGATTTCAAAAAGATGCTTTTAGAAATATTTCCGGTTTTCAATGCCTGAGGATTGATGCCTACCAATTTTAATTTTTCAGCCAATGATTGACAAGTGATTTTTTGACTTTCGTATTCGTTCAATGCAATTTGAAAAACCTTATCACTGATGGCCTTGCTTTGATTCAATGCCTGTTGTCTTTGAAAATCTACTTCTACCAATTTCAATTTAGATTGTGAAATTAAGTAATCTTGTTGAAGCTGGATGTATTGTTGGTCTTCCATCTCAGCAATAATTTCACCTTTTTTGATATGCATACCCGGAAGCAATTGGGTTGACCTTAAATATCCTCCCAAAGGCATACTTACAGAAACCATGTTTTGAGGAGGCACATCAATCAAACCACTTACTTTAAAACTTGAAGACAATTCTTTGGTTTGTGGACTGCCCAATGCAATATGGATATTTTTTAATTGAGCTGAATCCAATTCAATATAATGCTCATTTTTTAAAGCAGAACGCTCTGTTTTTTCTTCCTTATTACCTGATTGACAAGACACAAAGACGAATGCTAAAAACAGAAAAAAAGCTATAATTTTAGTTTGATTCATTTGTTTATTGAAAATAATTGAGTTGAATGATACTTTGATTTAATTGGTATTTGGCATCCAATGATTCTAATTCGTTATTGATGGCTGAATTCATCAACAAACTGAAATCAAGAAAATCTATTTCTCCTTTTTCGAACAATTCACGGCTGCTTTCAATTAATTGCTTGGCACTGTTGACCTGGGAATACAATTGAAAAATTTGTGATTTAGCTTCAAAATTTTGGATTAGATTTTTATACTGATTCGAGATACTTTGTTGTTGGCTTTTCAATTCTAATTTTGAAATTTCAAAACCTATTTTTTTTGCATGTACATTGTTCAATTGCGCACCAAAAAACAAAGGAAGACTAAGGCCAGCTTGTATTGAATTGAAACGTGTTTGAAGGTTATAGTTGACATTGTCTGCTCCCATTCCTTGTATAGTTACAGACTGAACTCCAAATTGAAAATCGGGAAAAAACTTTGCCTTTTCTAACTGGTATTGCTTCTTCCCTACATTTACTAATTGTTCTTGCTCCTTTATTTTTGGATGCAATTCAATTTGGATTTTTTGGGCTGCATCCACTAGTTGAAAATCCCAATCTAATTCATTGGGTTCAATACGATTGCTTGTATTGAGTAAATATTGAAGATACAAAATTTCAGCTTGCAATGTAGTTTTAAGCGTCAGTAATTCTTTGGCTGCATTCACTTTTTGAATTTGTGCATGTGTGAATTCTGTAATTGCCGATTCTCCAAATTTTTTTCTCAGGTTTGCTTGATCTACATACAATTGAAACAAACTGTCTATATGCTCCCAAATTTTAACTTTCCTTTTGAGCATCAAAATGGAATTAAAGGAACTGGCAACTTCCTGCTTTAACGCATTGGCCTTCCAATTTATTTGGAATGATTTTGCTTTTTCAACAGCACTTGAAACTTGGTATTGTTTTAAATAATAAAATGGGGATGGGATGTTTTGCATGAACCCTATTCTATTGTCTTTATAAGCTGAATTAAACTGTCCATATTCAACATTTACATTGGTATTGGGCAAGCCTAAATTTGATTTTTTTACATAATTCAAATACTGTAAATACAACTTTTCATTTTTAAGTTGTAGGTTATTGGCAATGGCTGAATCAATGGCTGAGTTCAGACTTAATTCAATTTTATTTTGTGCACTTACATAAAAAGTAATGCTTGTAAATACAATTAAAAGCAACATCGCTTTCGGCAATTTGATTGAATTATTTTTAGCCTCTAATTTCATATACATCAATGGCAATAAAAACAAGGTTAGAAAAGTTGCAAAAAGCAAGCCCCCAATAACTACTGTTGCCAAAGGTCTTTGCACTTCTGCTCCTGCACCATTGCTTAATGCCATAGGCAAAAAGCCCAAAGAAGCTACAAAAGCAGTCATCAAAACAGGTCTTAAGCGGTTCATGGTACCACGTAAAATAATGTCTTTGGTATCAAATTCTCCGGTGGCTTTGAGTCTATTGAACTCACTAATTAGCACAATCCCGTTCAATACTGCAACACCAAACAAAGCAATAAAACCAACACCAGCTGAAATTGAAAAAGGTAATCCTCTTAGGGCTAAAGCATACACGCCACCTGTAGCCGATAATGGAATTGCAGTAAAAATCAACAAGCCTTGAATCATAGAACCAAATGTAAAATACAACATCAGTAAAATCAGCAGCAGTGCAACTGGAACAGCAATCAATAAACGTGATTTTGCTTCTTCTAAATTCTCAAAAGAGCCTCCAAATTTAACCAAATATCCCGGCGCCAAATTCAAGTCTTGTTTTACTTTATTTTGCAATTCATTTACAACCGTTTGTACATCTCTTCCTCTAACATTGAAGCCCACAATGATTCTTCTTTTGGCATCTTCTCTTTGAATTTGAGCAGGACCTTCTTGAAGTTCAACTTTTGCCACTTGGTATAAAGGCACATCAATTCCTTTGTTATTAGGGATGAGTAAATTTTGTACATCAGCCAAATTGTTTCTTTTTTCTTTTTCAAGCCTTAGTACCATGTCAAATCTTTTTTCTCCTTCAAAAACCAAACCTGCTGTTTGTCCAGCAAAGGCTGCATTTACAGAGGTATTGATATCTTCAATTGACAAGCCATATTGCGCAATTTTTTGTCTATCGTACTGAACAACGATTTGAGGCATTCCAGTTACTGCTTCTACATAAATATCTTTTGCCCCTTCCACTTTAGCCGCTATAGCACCCAATATTTTGGCATAGTTGGCAAGTGAGTCTAAATCTTCCCCAAATATTTTACATACCACATCTTGCCTTGCCCCAGTCATTAATTCGTTAAAACGCATTTGAACCGGGTACTGAAATCCAAAATTTACGCCCGGTATACTTGCCAATTCTTTAGACATTTTTTCAGACATTTCAGGAAAAGTTTTGGCATTCTTCCAAGTAGATTTGTCTTTCATAATTACCATGATATCCATAGCCTCAATGGGCATTGGATCTGTCGGAATTTCACCACTTCCAATTTTCACCACTACTTTTTCAACTTCCGGAAATTTAGCTTTTAATAATTTAGAGGCTTGATTTCCAATTTCTATACTTGAATTCAAATTTGATCCCGTTAAAATTCTTGTTTCAACTGCAAAATCGCCTTCTTCTAAAACAGGGATAAACTCTCCGCCCAACTGTATCAGAACAATGATTGACAATATAAATAATAGCAAGGAGCCAAGGATAATTTGATTGGCAAATTTCATAGCAGCTGCCAATTTCTGACCAAAAAATGCACTGAGTTTGTGCATGAGTTTTTCAGAACTATTTTGTTTGTGGGATTGCGCTCTTTTTAAAAACAATGAACACATCATTGGCACATAAGTTAAAGACAATAAAAATGCACCTAACAAAGCAAATGCAACAGTTTGTGCCATTGGCTTGAACATTTTACCTTCTATCCCAGACAATGAAAAAATAGGCAAGTAAACAATCAAAATAATGATCTGTCCAAATACTGCACTGTTCATCATTTTACTGGCCAAGCTTTGTACATTCTGATTCATCTGTTCTTTGCTCAGTTGAATACCCGGCTGAGCAATGGCTTGCACTTGTAATCCATGAAGAACTGCCTCAACAATAATAACCGCACCGTCTACAATCAAGCCAAAATCTAGTGCCCCTAAGCTCATCAAATTACCACTCACTTTGAATACATTCATCATGATAATGGCAAACAACATAGACAGGGGAATAACAGATGCTACCAATAATCCTGCCCTTATATTGCCTAAAAACAAGACCAAAACAAAGATGACAATCAAGGCGCCTTCAAGCAAATTAGATTCTACTGTACCAATGGCGTTGTTGACCATTTTAGTTCTATCCAAAAAAGGTTCAATGACTACCCCCTCCGGAAGCATCTCTTGAATTTTTGCAATCTTGTTTTTTACTTCCTTGATGACTGTATTTGAATTTTCACCCTTCAACATCATCACCACCGCACCAGCCACCTCATCACCTCCATTATAAGTCATTGCTCCATACCTGACTGCATGTCCAAATCCAACATCAGCAATGTCTCTGATAAAAATTGGACCTGAATTGGTAGCCTCTTTCACTACAATGTTCTCAATATCTTCCAATGTTTGAATCAAGCCTTCACTTCTAATAAACAAAACCGAAGGACCTTTTTCTATGTAGGCACCTCCTGTATTTTGATTGTTTTTATTGAGTGCCGTAAATACATCATTGATGGTCAATTTATAGGCGCTCAATTTGTTGACATTGATGGCTATTTCATATTGTTTGAGCTTGCCGCCAAAACTACTTACATCAGCAACACCCTTAATGCCCAAAAGCTGTCTCCTAACTATCCAGTCTTGCAAGGTTCGGAGTTGCATGGCATCGTATTTTGACTCATAACCAGTTTTAGGTCTTAAGACATATTGATAAATTTCACCTAATCCGGTAGTTACAGGACCTAAACTTGGTATTCCTGCACCTGCTGGAATTTGGTCTTTGACATTGATCAATCTTTCACTTACTTGTTGACGAGCCCAATACACATCGGTTTCATCATTGAATACCAATGTGACCAGTGACAAGCCAAACCTCGAGAAACTTCTGATTTCAATCAAACCAGGGATATTGCTATTGGCTTGTTCTATTGGAAAAGTGATGAGCCTTTCGACATCTGGTGCACCCAAAGAGGGAGAAACTGTAATCACCTGTACTTGGTTATTGGTGATATCAGGTACCGCATCAATGGGCAATTTTGTAAACTGTACAATGCCTGTTACAATCAATAACAATACACCTGCACCTACCAGTAATTTATTTCGGACCGAAAATCCGATGATATTTTTTAACATGTTAAATTTAAATTGAATAGAAATAAATCAGCAAAACAAAACCTCAGGCAGATTGAGGCGGCTGAAAAATTGATGTCAATTTATCAAATGAATAAAAATCTGAATAAGTAAAGCAAGGCTTTTGATGGATGCTCGAATGGACTGACAATTCTGGTACAATTGTATTGTTGGTTATGAGCACAAAATATGCTGAACTGTTTATAAACAAAGGCAAGTCGTCATGATTTTCTGCCGAACGGTGTGAAGAATTCTGATCATAATGCAATGCCAAGAAATCCAAAAAACCTATCTGTTCATTTTCGTCGTAAATATGGTGATGGTAATGTGCTACCAAACTTGGTATTTTAGACAGCTGCAATAGCAAATCGGGTTTTACCGCATTTGCCAGCAACGCAAAAAGCATGAACTTGACTATGATTTGTTTCAATAGATTCACCTATCAAAGATAAGTATTTGCCCATCAATAAAACAAAAAAGGGGGCGAACCATGGTTCGCCCCCTTTTTAAAAGTTGTCAATGAAATTTATTGGATGATAAATTTCTTGCTAGCAGTACCTCCGTTTTGTGTGCTGATATTGATAAAATATGCACCAGAACCGATTCCGCTCAATGAAATTTCTTGTGAATTGGTATTGAAACCAGCATAAGATTTTACTTGACGACCTAATATATCGATGATTTGAATATCTGTTATTTTTGCATTTGCATCTAAACCTACTTTAATACTTGAAGTAGCTGGGTTTGGATACAAAGTAATGTATTTGTTGTAACTAGCTTCATTGATACCAACTGCTGCACGTTTGGTTAAATTGATGATGAACGGTTGAACCGCCATTTTTCCAAATGAAGCATTTTTAGCCATGACTGTCCATTTTAAACTAACTTCTTGGTCTACATTGTAACCCATTGTAGTTAATAGATTCCAGATTGTGCTTTCAGTAAATACAATTGAATCTGATGGAATAGCTGTTGAGAACAAAGGATCTGAAAAATCACCATTGTTGTTGTCAATTACAAAAACATAATCTAAACCTTTCATTCCTTGCCATTTTGCTACCATAAATGCAGTACTGTCATTATGAATAGCTATAGAAGCACCATTGATAGGAGCAGATAATGCAAAATCATTGATTTCCATGCTTCCCATCAAATCCATTTGAACTGCAATTCTTGGAGCTACATAACCAACAATGGTATCAATATATGCTTTACCTCTAGCTGCTGACATCAATGGATTGGTTAACATTGACAATGAATCAGCTAAATATCCGCTAGCAGGCAATGGAATTGCATCTCTGTAAACAGTATATTGTCTAGCTTGCATACTTGGTCTGTCCCACCATTCCCAAGGAGAACCTTCAAATGGGAAAGCAGTTTCAAAACCAAACAAATTATTGATGTTTTTAGATACCGTATTGGCTCTGTCAGACATTGGGTCTAAATACATATAACTGTTTAATTTATTGTTTACACCCAAAGCATTGGCTTTAGGAATCACATCACCCGCGCCAGAAGCATTAGGAATAACTGTTAAACCTGTAGTAGGTACAATTACGTTTCCTGTATGGTAAGGGGCAAAAGGATCTTTGGTTGTATGTATACCCACCATAGGTTTGCTGCTCGCTTTCATCCAAGCAGAATCTCCCATGGCACCACCAAAATTAAAGAACATATTTACATCAGGTGAAATACTTGCATCAGCCGGGTCGTTGTATGGATAACCTCCACCTAAACCAGTCCAGTCACCTAAAGTATCTACACTCACCATTGGAGAAGCATCTCCTCTTAAAAACTTGATGTTTGATTCAATATCCGCTCTGGTGCTTACTGTTGCTCCAGCCAATGCGATGTAACCACCTGTTCCTTGGCCACCAAAAATAATTTTGTTTTTGTCAATGCCATAAGTAGCTGCATTTCTTTTCATGAAACGCACACAGTTTCTCATGTCTTGTAAAGCCCTATAGGTTGCTTTGATCAATTGTTCAGTAGCAACTTCTTGAGAAGTAGCAGCAGGATTCCATCCCAATCTGTAGTTCATAGCCACAACAACATAACCTCTCTTAGCAAAACGATTGGCCAATTCAACCAACGAACTGTCGTCTTTGCTACCAGTTGTTTGTTTGTTCACCAATGGTGGCAAATAACTACCTGTATGAGACAAAATAATGACAGGTCTGTCGTTAATTGTATCTCCAGCTGGGGTATAGATATCACATTTTAATTTTTCGGCCCAAACTGGAGTAGCCGTAAATGGAGCTGGGATGGCTGGATTTGGATTGCCATACAACAAGTTAATGGCATAGTTGGTATCGTATACCACATTGCTACTTTTGTTTACAGAAGTAAACACTTCATCTAAGTAGCGATTTTGAGCAGTTGCTTCGTTCAATGCAAGCATTGAGGTAACGAGTGCAAATACCGAGAGTAATTTTTTCTTCATGATTGAAATTTAAATTTTATTCAAGATAGGATGAAAAAATCAAATTTCAAACAAGAGAATTTGAAAGGAGAATTTCTGTTTATTTTTTGAGTTCAAACAAAATAGAAACATAAGCCATTCTTCCTACTCTTGGCCCTCCATATACCTGATAAACGCTATTGTCTAAGAGGTTACTTGCACCAAGTTTAAAGGTTAATTTCTGTTTCAAAAAAGATTTATTCAATTGGGCATCTAACATGCCATAGGCAGGCACAGCACCTGTGTATTGAGGTGAACCTTCATAATTAAAACCTTGCTGCCATTTCCAGTTGATGCTATAACCAAGTCCATTGATAGCCTGTTTGAACAATTGAAAATCGATATCCCTGCCGTTGATACCAATATTGTATTTGTGTTCGGGCGTATTGAATGCTGGAATAAGGGGGTCTGTTGAACCCATCCTGTCTAATTTGTTCCAAGAATAATTGCCAACAAAACCCAAGTATTTTTTGAGGTAATAATTGAGCCCAATGGTAAAACCTTGAGTGGTTACTGCATCTTTTGAATTGGTTGCAACCCTGTAAACCTGCAATCCATTTGGCAAAAAAGTACCTACAGGCCAATCAATGGCAGCCCCAATTTTGTAACCAATGAAATTGGTATAGTAACTAAAGTACCAACTCATGTCAACATAAAATTTTTCTGTAAAATTAGCCCTGTAGCCCAATTCAATTGTTTTTACTTGTTCTGGTTTAATGGGGTCCACATTGAAATAACTCAATTTATCTCTGCCGTTGTTAAAGGCATCTAGCATGGAAGGAATCGTAACCAAACTATCAAAGCCATTTAAATTCCCTAACAATACAGCCCTTCCAACATTTAAGTTGATATACTG
>Ga0214921_10008802_pt1 | contig 12949 bp, 21 predicted proteins | sample LL1505_MetaG_FD_177992 | JGI IMG/M metagenome (GOLD analysis project Ga0214921, IMG submission 177992) | Freshwater microbial communities from Lake Lanier, Atlanta, Georgia, United States - LL-1505 | ecosystem: Environmental > Aquatic > Freshwater > Lake | place: USA: Georgia | collected... | reverse complement strand
CTGCAAAAACGTGGTGCGGAATTTCGTCAAGTAGTTTATAACTAGCAAAACGATAATATATTTTGTTATCAATTAATCCTTTACGCTGCAATGAGTTAAGAACCCCCATTATAAAAAGTGAATACGTTTTGCAATCAATCCCGAACCTTCCTAAAGATAAAATTGCACTGGGAGACATTATCCTTTGTTGCTTATCACTTTCAATTTTATATCTGACATTTTTTTTAAGAAAGTCAAATAATTTCTTTGCAGTTTGAATACCATCACCTGCATAAAAATCTTTGCTAATTTTATCGTATTCACTTGCGTACATTTTATGCGCAGACAACATAGCTGAAATAATATCAGGAACTTGCTGATCCCTGACCAACATTTTGGAATTTCCACCAAAAGGCTTCAATCTACCCAAAAGTAAATTTCTTTGCATTATATCAAACTTGCTTTATATTCAAACGGAACAACAATACCATCAAAATTTCCGGTTCCTTTTATCGTATATGCCAATCCTTTTTTTAACCAGTTTTTTGAAGTAATCAACTGCAAAATTCCAATCGTTGGGGATGCTTGTATTTTTAATTCTGATTCACTTTTAGGAGCAATTCTTTGTTCACCAAAACTTGAAAAGTTTGCCAATAATTTATTTCCTAAATATACCTCACCAGTAATGGCAGAAACATTTGCAGTTTGTCCAGTAGGATTCTGAACACCAAAAATTAATTCAAATCTTTTATTTGCAAAACGGATTCTTTTGAAAATCAATTTTGTTCTTCTTGCTAATTGACCTCTACCCAAAAAATATAGTCCTGTCAAACCAGCCAAACCAATTAAAATCCAATTTTTCATTTTCAAAATTTTCAAATAATTACCCAAAGTTATTAAATAAAATTCAAAAAAACAAACATTAGGTCAATCAAGGTCAGAAACCAGGTCAGTTTATAGGTACACCCGCCCCCCTATAGGGGGCGGGTGTCCTAACCAGGTTTCCTGAACCATTTTGACCACAAAGAAAACTGACCTAAACTGACCAAGATTCATCAAATTCACTTTTCCTTCACCTTTAGCAACTAAAAAAGGGGCAAATTGCCCCTTTTGTGTTTGTGTAGAGTGTTAATGTTTGTCAGGATGCCCCTGTGAGGTATTTTCGTGCCTCAAATTCTTTAGTTCTCTTGCAATATAGGTTCACATACCAACCACCACTTTTGAAGGCAAATTTGAGCATATTATCCACGTTGTTAATATTTCTATATTTTCTAGGTCCAATTCCGGTTTCAGGTTTAAAAAAAATAATGGCAGTGTAAAGTTTCATTTTGTTAGAAATTTTCTATTTTCGTGATGAAGGGAAAGTGGTTTTTCGTTAAGAGAGATCATTTGTCAAGGTAGGATCAGGCGACTGATCCTATTTTTTTATTCTTCTATATCTGCAAAAACTATTGTCAATAGTGAATTTTTAAGACTATCTTTTTTATCAACAAATGCAGTTATTACTGATTTTTTATTTGAATAAAAATATGCACCATTTTTACAAATTTTATTAAAGTTTAAATAAATTCTTTTAGGCATACTTTTTTTTAAATTACTTTTTTCATTTTGTAATTCTGAAACATCTTCGTATTTTAAAATTTCTTGTTTTAGGATTTTATTTTCTTCAATTATTTTCTGCATAGCAGTATTGACAAAAGGATTATGCAATACATTTCTGCTATAATTTTCACCAGTTATGTAATTTTCTATTTCTGCAATAGTTTCAAAATTTTTAGCTTGTATTTCTATGCAAAAAATATTATATTTTTCTATTTTTTGTAATTTTCTAAAATTTACTTTATTGGTATGACATATTTCAATAATTACTTCAGCTTCTGAATAATCTTCACATTTTTTTTGTATTATTCCATAACAATCTGGAATAAAATCATCAATTCGGTGTTCCAATTTAATCAAATCAAAAACCAAAGATTTAGGTTTTCCTAAAAAAAAATCATAATAATATATTTTTTTACAATTTTCTATTACCTTTTTATATACTTTATGTAAATAACTTTCATTATCACATTCAACTGTATTTAAATGATAAAAGTGCTTAATTCTAATTTGACCATCTCTTATATTTAATTGATTTCCGCATTCAATACAATAATATTCTTTTTCTTTAATCGCCTTTTCTATATCAACTAAATTGCCATCTATATCAATGGCAAAATTTCTAAAATTTGAAAGGTTTGTTTTGTAATCGTTTGTCATAATTATTATTTTTGTTTATAGATATCCCCTGACTTAATTATTGATCCATCCAGCAACCAATCTTTTAAAAGTTTTTTACAAGTTGTTGATCCTTTACCTGTAAATTCTTCCAAGTCTGAAAGCATTTCAGAATATTTACGTGGTTCAAACAAGATTCTATTTATCAGACTTGTTTTTTCCATTCCAAAAATATAGGTTCCTGGCTTTTCATTTGCAGTATTAACCTGGCACCAGGTGGAACCAGTAAAGGAAATAGAAATAGGGTTAAATTCATCAGATGACCTTAAAAATGTAGCTGATAGATCAATAGTTTTATTTTCCTTATTTTTTTCAATTTTTAAAACTGATTGCGATTTCCTGTCCAGGTATGAACCAATATGACCAATAGAATTTTGATCTTTTTTACCTAAATGGAGTACACATAAAATTAACAAATTGTGAATTTTTGTTATTTTTTTTAACCATTGTATAAGATAAAATGATTGCTCAACTGAATTAAAATCAGAAATCAAATCCAATATTCCATCCAATACCAGGATAGAACAATCAGGGTTTTCCTGTAAATAAAGTTCAGTCATTTCCTTTATTTCATTAGGAGAATCTTCTTTAAATAAAAAACTATCAAAATTGTGAGGTAGATGATCAGTTATAATTTGAGTTCTAATCCTATCCAATACCCTGTAATAATCATAATCTGAACTTTCGGTATCAATATAGCAAATGCGTTTTCTATCAGATGGAAAATTTAATTTCATTCCAAATATATCCCAAGTTGTAAATGCGGATGCGATTGCACTAGTGATGAAAGTTGACTTTCCGGCTTTCGGCATTCCTTGAAAGCATACTACCCCGCCCGTGCATCCTATATTTTTTCCGGAAATGGTGAAAATAATGTTTTCATCAGGTGGAGTGTAGTTTTGCTTAAATTTTCGGGATAACAATTTTTCGTGTAGATCATTTGTCATTGGTTTACACTTTTTAAATTATTATACTACTACTTTCCTTTTCACTTTTAGTTTCAATAAATGCACAGAATTCCTCTGCTATTTCATAAGATTGACCAATTACAAAAGTAATATCTTCAGGGGATAGATCCTCTACATAATTTATGCGTAATTGTGCAGTCAGGATATTTAATGCAGTTATTTCAAGTTTTGACATTCCTGCCATCAGGATCACCTGACCAAATTTGTCTTGCATTGGATGGACTGGCATTGCTGGTAAATCTTTGTTTCTTTGTGACATTTTTATTTTTATTTAAGGTTAAACAATAGGGGCAAAGTGCTTTACCAACCTTGCCCCTGTGGATTGTTATTGTGAAAAGTTTTGAGCAATTAACGCACTTCATTTGTTCTTTGTGTGTTGCGTTCTTTTACATTGGCTTCATATTTCACAAAATCTTCCATTGCGTATTTCATAGAATATTTGCGTAAAAAATAAATTTTAGATAATCCTTCGCTGGGATATTCAGTTGTGGACATTAAAATAAAAGGTTCATTTGCAGTAATAAACACCTCAAAATAATATACAAATCCGTTCATTCTTACTGGTTTCATACTAAAAATTTAATTTAAGTTCCTGTATTTGTTCTTCGTATAGATCAATACTTGCCTGGATCAGTAATTTAATTTCATTCACCAGGGATATATCAGTATCAATCTGCATTATTATTTTGCGACTTGATCCAGTATCAAAGCTGATAATTATATTTGAAATTTCGCCTGATGTTTGACAAAGTTTCAAACGATCAACTTTTTGCTGGATATAATCAATTTCCAGCATTGCTTCACGCAAGTTGTTAAATAGTTCCATAAAATTAATTGTGTTGCATTTCAGCATACCTTCCAAAGTGGTAGCCTATTTGAAATAATGTTAATTCACTAGGATAAAAAATTTCAATTTTCCCTTCAGGTAGTTCAGTAAATGGGATCCTGTGATTGGTCAGGAAAGTAATCAGACCATACAGGTAATTGTGTACTATTATGCTTTTTTCTTTTTTTTCTAACATTGCTGATAAATTTTGCGATTGAGATAATTTGTAAAATGATCAATAAACCAATGGCAATGGGGATGCCGAAAACTATCAGATAAATTACTGATATTACCCAAGCAAGTAAACGGATCATAAATTGTCAGCAAAACACATTAACAAGCAAAGCAGAACGATCAAGATGATCTGAATAGCAGTTTTTTTCATTGTTTTTCGTTTAAAATGTTATTAAAAATCGTTTGTCAATGCGAACTTAAATAACTTTTGTTGATAATTCCAAATTTTTAAGCAAAAAAAAAGGGAGAAATGAAAATTTCCCCCTTTAAAACACCTCAAATGATTAACCAAAACCTATTTTAAGAACAATTCACGTTCTAATTTTCGCCTATTTGTTAATCCCTTAACCTCTTTGCCCTGCACCTTATTCCATCTTAAAAATTGGTCCGCAACAAGTTTTTTATCGGATCCTGAATTAAGTAATCTTAACAATGTGCTTTTAGAAAATGCACCGGTGCCAATATTATATACTAAACTGGTCAAAGCTGCCATCATATTTGCAGTAACAGGAACCTTGATCAATCCCTTTATTTTCTTTTCACGTTCAGCAACATCCATTTTTAACCACCTTTCAGCAGTTTCCAGGTCAATTTTATCACCTGGTTTAATTGCCTGTCCTGTGTCCTTGTTTATTGTTGCACCAAAACCAATAGTCCAAATATTCCCTGTGTCAGGATATGCAGTTAATTCAAGACCTTCAAACTTTTTTATGATATTTAATGCACTCACTTTTTTGCCGATTAATAAGATCAGTAAAACCGCTATCCCAATATAAATTTTATTTTTATTGGACATCATTATCTTTTGCCAACAATCCAGTAATGGCAGCAGCAATACCAGCAATAATGGTAATCCAATTATTTTGTGCAATACCATCAGCAATAAGGGAACCACCAGCAATGGAACCAAAAAATGAAGTTTTGATATTTTTTAGTATTCTTTTCATATTACTTTTTTTTAAGTTGTTTAAGACCTACCAAAATTGAAATTGTACAAGATATTGTACTGGCACCAAGAAAAATAACATTTGCCAATTCAGATATATTTTGTATTCCAAGTAAAGAAAACAAAATTGTGCTAAATGTGGCAATGTGTGTTGGATCAGTTTGTGTCTGCATCTTTACCCTGTTCATCTTTAAATTTTTCGGCAATTACATTAAATGCCTGTATGGCAGTAAATGATTCATCAATTTTAGAAAAAACCCCTTTACTGGTTGCCAAATCCAAAATTGCCTTAATTACTTCCAATGCTTGTTTTTCGTTCATTTGTCAAATTTTAAATTGTTATTAATTAAATCAAAGTTAATCCAAGCTGGTCGCATATCCACTGGTAAGCTGCCAAATTAATATCAGCAGTTGAATCCCATACTGAATAATCCGGTTCAACGATTGTAAGATTTCCCTGTGAAAGTTGCTTTCCATCACTTTCAGCAGTAAAAATTGCCCAAAAAAAAGTTGCACTATCTTGCAAATTATCATTGATTATATAAGCATTAATCCAGTTTCCTGTTTGCTCTTGACCATTAACCCAAATTTGAATTGGTTGAATTTGTTTCATTTTTTATATTTTATACTATGTTTAAAATTCCTAAATTATTCCACACATCACCAGCAACTAATCCAACAGGTGATGTTGGTAAACCAGCTAAATTTAATTGTCCTTGAATATTTACTTTTGTTTGTGTAGCAACAATTCTATAAGAACCAGCAGCAGCATCTGCCCTGAATACTTCACCACTAGTAGAAACAACCTCAAGTTTAGCATTTGTAGCTAAACAATTTATACCTACATTTCCAGATGTATTAGCAATTACAATACGTTTTACTGAATTTGTTTTATCAAATATTTCAAGTCCACCATTTGAAACACCTGAAATGTAATTATTAATTACATAATCATTACCTGATGGAAAATTTGATGAAAGTGTAAGTGCATTATATCCACCAGAAGTCATCCTTAAAGTAAGTACATCAACTCCAGATTGAACAAATAATCTTGCACCTATGTCAGTCGCAGTTCCCACAAGGAGATTGCCGCCGCTTGTCAGCGTCATTGATTGGGTAAAGGAGATTGTGTTACCTGCCGTTCCGCTTGGTGCGTTATACCAATAATGAGAACCTGAATCTTGCTGATACCTTGATGCAGCAGCAGTATTCTTATAAATAAAGTTTGTATTATCAAAATAAGCATTAGCACCAAGAATCATTATTGGTATTGTGCTTGATGATAATGCCGTAAGATAAACACCATTAGACAACTCTAATGCTTTCCAATTACTACCCCACGCACTAGGCGTAACTCCAAGACCAAGGTTACCTGCTTCAGTAAGTGTTAATTGCTTAATTGTTGAAATACCGAAAGTTAAAACATTGTCAGTACTTCCATACGTTGATGAACTTTCAATATTGAATTCCCTTATTTTTAACCTTACACCATCAACAACACCAACTGTTTGATGAATATTATTTAACTCTAAAGTATTTTGTATTCCAGCACCATTCAAATAAACAGATGCCCTAAAAGTAAGCGGAGCAGAAATACCAATTCCAACGTTTCCGCTAAAATATCCTGTACCAGTGACCTGCAAACGCTGACCGCCATCAAAAGTTGATCCGATTACCAAATTGTTAGAAGTGGTTATTCGCATCACCTCACTGGCATTAATTGTTTGCCACATTCCAAACAACATAGCACCTGAACTTTGTGTTGATATGCAAAATTGACCAGCAGCTGCACCCTGAATAAAGTTATTTGTAGCAGTAGCAAGACCAAAAACAAATCTTTGTGTTCCACCAGAACCAGCATTGTCAATTCGGATTGATGGACTATTTGCACCAACAACCTGTAAATGAGCATCAGCAGTCGCACTATTTACTACTAATCTACCTGAAGCAGTTGTTTTGGCACCAATAAAAGTTTGACCAGTTGTTTTAAGTATGGTTAATTGTTGCAATGATCCAACAACATCAAATATCCCAAAATCATCAGCACCAGCAGTATAAAAGTTGCCAATTCGCCACCTACCTGAACCACTTGTCTGAAAATTTATTGTATTGTTATTGGTTGCAGTAGTTTGGTTAAATATTGCACCGGAATTAGTAGAGTGGTGAACATCCAGTGCAGTTGTGGGAGTATTTGTACTAATTCCCAAATAATTATTGGTTGAATCCCAAAAAAGATTGTTTGAACCAGTTATTGTACTTGCACTATTCCAAAATGCTACCTGTGTTGCTGCCCCTGAACCGGTAATTGTACCTGATCCTGGTCCACCAATAAGTTCCCAACTGGTGCCTGTGTCCCTAAAAAATTCCTTTGTGTCGGTTGATATAAAAATTCTGCCAACAATACCAAATGCAGGTCGGTTGGCAAATGTATCAGAATTGAACATTGGAGTCCCTTTCTGATTAAGAATTGAGAGATCCAATACTATCATTATATATAAAGTTTACGGAGTACAAACAATAAATTTCCAGTGTTTACAGGAGTAGTAAAAGAAAGTTGATATTGTGTAGTATCTATTTCACCCCTGTTTCCGGAAATACGCAAAGATTGATTAGGTTGCAATGGTATATCAGCTACCACTAGGGCAGTTGTACCGCCATTAATGAAGGTAATTTCATTGCAATCTGATCCTATATTTGCAGTAGTGTAATATACTTTTGTTTCAATATAATACTTTTGAAAAGCCTGTCCAGTTGATTTTGATACACTATTTTCAGCATCATACCTTGCCCTTTCAGACATTTGCTTATTATATTTCAACCGCAACTGATCAGCTGAAATTTCATCCTGAATATTAATTTTTAAATGTTGTGGTTGCATTGTATTATAATTTAACACATATCAGGAAATTGACCAACACCACGAAGTATTGATCTTTTGCTTAAAACAGAAGCAGTTTGTCTAGCTGCCTTTTTTTGTTTAGCAGTAGCAACTGCCTTTTTTACCACTGGTGCAACCTTTTTAACTGCCTTACTTACTTTTTGAATAAGCGAAGGTTGTCTAAATTGTTCAGCAGTAATTTTTTCAGGTGCCGGAACCTCTATTTTGTAAGATCCCTTTTTTTTCATTGATAGCAACAAAATTGCACCACCAGCTAACAGGATATAAATTAACCCTTTATTTTTCATTTTCTACTTTTTATGTATGTTGCTATCAAATAAGCACCTATCCCATATAACAATATCCATTTACCATATTTTTCAATATAAAATGGTACTGATCCCTTTTCTTGTTTTTCTAACTTTTCTACTTCCTTTTTTTGTTCCTGAACTGCCTGTTTAACATCACCAGTAAATTTAAAACTATCAGCAGTGTGAAGGATAAAATAAGGCTTATTGTTAAAGTCAATAAACTGCCAATAAACATTTCCGCCCCTTTGAATATATGAATAAACTTGCCCAACCGGTGATCCTTTCACAATAGTTCCAATTTTAACCAGTGAAGAATTTAACCTGGTCAAATCTTTTTTGGCAAATAGTGTTTTTCCTATAATCTTGTCAGCAGTAATTTCCGGCATATATTATTTTCTTAACATTTTTAAAAGAAAGTTAAATTGGAACTTATCAGTTTCTGCCATTTCGCAAAGCAATTCAAGATCACTTGCCAACTGGTCATCATACAATTTCAGTCTTTCAACTGCATCGTATATACGTTCTTCGTTTTCAATTTCAGTTTCATTTGCCATTGTTTCGGTTTTTTCAATACCAGCAACGTGCGTTACCTTTTGACCAGGTGCAAATAAGCTGGAAAGTTGTGAAAGAATCATTGTCTTTATTTGCGGTGAATTCATCAAACCAGCAAGGAAATTTTCTTCTTCAGGTTCTTCTTCTTCTTCATCTTCTTCCATTTCTTGCTGCATTTTTAATGCAGCAATTTCAGAACGCAAAGCATTAATTTCATTCATCATATTGGGTTGATATGCTCCAATTTGATATGGTTGTGCTGATTGCCTTTTATTTAATTGAAAAGATATGCTGTTAATTTCTTCAACTTTTTTACCCTTCTGACCTAAGATAGCAATACAATATGTATTTATATTATCCGGATTTTGAATTATTGCGTTAAGTGCATTAGTTAATTGATCCCTTCCTTCATTTTTATCATTTCCAGTATAGGTATATCTACCCATTTTAGGATCAATTTTATGACCAGCATAAACACTATATCCAGCAATATCATAACTATCGTAGTAATCTAAAACACCTTGCGGAGTATGTATTTCAGGTTGAAAAGTTGCCATATACAATCAATTTAAAGGTGAGGGAAAAGTGGATTGATTATGCATAATAAACACCAAAGCATACACTAAAGTTTCCAGCACTGATAGAACTATATGCAGTAGGAGTTTGAATGTATGACTTTGCCCAAATAATTTGCTGACCAGCAAACGGAGTAATATCATAACTGAAAGCAGCAGTTGCACTATTGGAAACAACCCTGTTCAGTTCCAGTACCGGGATGCGGTTCACGGATTCCCTATCATTATAATAAAGCACCAGAAATGAAGTTTTTAAATTTGCTAAAGAAAGTACTGCGTTACCACTTAAAACACTATTTGTAATAGTGTCAGGAGTGTAACATACTAAATTAAGCAAAGATACAAAGCGCAACTGGGGTTGATCTCCAAAAAAAAAGCGGGTTCCACTAGACGATTGGGGGATAAGACATTCGATGAACTCGTAGTTTTGAACTTTATTCATTTGTTTTATTTTATAACTAAAAAAATAGGGGTTCTATGTTTAACGTGGCATCCCCCTTTCCAATTCAGAAGTTAATTCCAGTAATTATCTTACAGGAGTAACATTTTGTGCCAAAATAACCTGGAAAATTACCACGATTCTTGGAGCAACACCAGCTTGGAGTGTTCCAATAGCCGAAGGCAAATTCAATGAAATTTGGTTATTCTTAGAACCTACCAAAACAACATTAGGCTCCATAGGATAGTAACCTTGACTTGTACCATCAAATTGGTCAATACCGCCATTAGTTGTACCAGCTTGTGAACCTTGCTGGGTTTGAGGAACATTAAGATGCTTGTACAATCCCCAAGATGGAACGATAACCCTGTTGTTGATATTCATTTGCATATAGCCATTGTACAAATTATACAATGCAGTAGCTGCACCACTTGTAGAGAATACAACCGCATTAGGATATGAATAAAGAGGGAAAGCAGTGGTTGATGCACTTGCTGGAATAGCCACATAGACCCCTACTGAGGAAATAACCGCGGCATCCTGAAGATTCAACCTGTTTTCCGTGGCGAAAGTATTGCCGTTTTGTGTATCGTTCACTAGCACTGGAACGTGGTAAGAAGTAGTAGAAGTTGACATTGCAATTTCACTTCTGATATAAGACTGAGAAAGAACCGCCTGGTTAACATTAAAACCAGCGTTGGCGACTAGATTTTTTGCATTTTCAAAAACCAGCCTTTGTCCGTGTTGAGTAGCCATAATTTATTTTTTTTTAAAATTTTTAATTAACAATATTCTTCTTCCATTCCAGCAATTACTGAAAGGTTGTCAGGAGAATAACCAGCCATTACTGAAAGATCATCACCAGCCATTACACTAACAGGGATTTCCATTGCGTTGTCAATTTGACCGAGTACACCAGTTGACTGGAGCAGACCAAGACCACCAGCTGCAACCATACCGCTACCAATAGACTGACCGATTGATCCTTTTACAAGTTTGGGGAAAAATGCTCCAATAGCAATTACACCAGCACTTTTAATTTTTGGATCAATGTTTGGAAGGATCTTACCTGAACTGGTCAAAACCCTTGCAGCAGCAGCACCAGCAACAAGACCAAGTGCATCCATAAAGAAAGATTTTCCGATTGCTCCCATTTTGCGTGATTTCCTACGACGGCTGGGTGCAGACCTTTTTTTTCTACGTGCCATTTTTTTTGTTTTTTTTTGTTTATTCGGGAGCAATCCCAAGATTTTTATAAACTTTTTTTAAGAGAAAGTTGCAATGATTTTAAATATCTTTTATTATGTGGTATAAAATTATTTTTCAATGTTTTTATATCCATCATTATAAGTTCCTTATTTATTTTGCTTTTGGATTTTTTATATGCCGCTTGTAATCTTTCCAAAAGTGCAGATTGTTCTAAAATGATATTTTTAGTATCTGAAATTTCTTTCATTGTTTTATTTACAATACTACCAACACCACTTACAACCCTGATATTTACATTGTGCGACTTGCTATCTTTATGTATATCAGTAATCCTTTTAGATGCAACTTTTTTAGGTGCAGCCTTCTTTTTAGGTGCAGCTTTTTTAGGTGCAGCCTTCTTTTTAGGTGTTGCCTTCTTTTTAACGGCACCAACTTTTTTATTTTTAGCAAATGCTTGTTTTAGTGCCTGTGCCTGTGTCAGCTTTGGATTACTTTTTCTTAACTTTTGCGCTTCAGTAACCGCCTTTTTAAAGTTTGCTCTTGCTGCCTTTTGTTTTGCAGTCATAATTTTATTTTTTTAATGTTTTTTCACACCAGGTTAGCATTTCATTGCCACCCCATAATTGATAACTTATATATCCACACTTATCCTTATCCTCAACATAAACTTTTGCCCTTTTTAGGTATGAATAAATTTTTTTTACAAATTTTTCATTCAAAACCTCTCTATTTATCAACTTAATCCCTGTTTTAACTCCAGTTGCATTTTTGCAACTTCCTTTCATCATATTTAAAATATATCCTTCACTTGCGTTTTTTGATGCCTTTGCTGGATAATTTGAATACATATTGAAGGTGAAGAAAAAGTGATTATTTTTTGCGACTAATTAAATAAATGATTACCGCCCCACCAATAACAATGGGCAAATAATTCATTTTTTTAGATCCATCAGCATTTGTATTATCAACTTGATTCACAATTCTATCAATTTCATCCTGTGATGCCTGTTCAATTTTTGCATCAGATTCCAGCCTTTTTTCAACTACATTTTTCACTTGCTTAGCTAAAACCCTTTTTCCAACTTCGCTAACTTCTTTGACATCAATACCTAGTTTTGAAAGAAATTCAGCTAATTTAATTAAAATTGGTGCAGCAGTGGCAGCAGCCGCAGCAGTACCAGTAGCAATAACACCAATCTGACCTTCTGAACTAAATTCAACATCAGCAGCAGCAATTCTTTTTTTCTTTGCTCCTTGTTCAGTTTTTCTCAAAAGTTCGTTTGGATTTCCGCCTAAATTTTTCCACCAGTTTTGGGTTTCATCCGCCCTATTTGCAAAAGCAGTTTTTAATTTAGTAGCTAAACCCATAAAATTTAGACCAACCAACAACAGAAAAGATCCCCTTGCTGGTGCCAGTGCTATTTTAAGGACAATTTTCTTTTTTTCTTTTAGTTGTGCTGGTGCAACTGCCTTCGCAGCAGTTTTTCTTTTTGCTTGACCAATACCGGAAACAGAATATAATGGCATACTGGGAATTTTGTCTATTTTATGATAGTAAGTTTTTCTTTCATTAAATTTTGATAGCACAGGATCAACAAAAAATTCATTTCCGTTTTTATCCTGGATAACTGCAAAAACGTGGTGCGGAATTTCGTCAAGTAGTTTATAACTAGCAAAACGATAATATATTTTGTTATCAATTAATCCTTTACGCTGCAATGAGTTAAGAACCCCCATTATAAAAAGTGAATACGT
>Ga0214921_10008799_pt1 | contig 12952 bp, 14 predicted proteins | sample LL1505_MetaG_FD_177992 | JGI IMG/M metagenome (GOLD analysis project Ga0214921, IMG submission 177992) | Freshwater microbial communities from Lake Lanier, Atlanta, Georgia, United States - LL-1505 | ecosystem: Environmental > Aquatic > Freshwater > Lake | place: USA: Georgia | collected... | reverse complement strand
AGGGTTCCTAAAAATACAACTTTACTAAAAATTCCAACCCTTGAAACAGCTAAAAAATTAATTATTTCAGAAATTCTTTTAAAAAAAGATCAACTTATTAAAGCTGATGATGTAGCATTATTAATTGAGGATGAAGAAAGTGCTTATGAGATTCCATCTCCAATATCAGGAATTGTTAAAAATATAATACTAAAAAAAGGACAGCAAGTTAAAGCTGGAGATTCAATTGCAGAAATTCTTAATCAAAATTTAGAAACAAAAATAAAAGAACAAGTAATTGTAGAAAATCTTGTCCAAGATAATAATCAATATCAAAATATTAAAAGTGCAAGTCCAAAATTAAGAAAATTTGCTAGAGAACTGGGTGTTAATATTCAGTTAGTTGAGGGAAGTGCAAGAAAAGGAAGAATTCTTGAAGAAGATATTAAACAATTTATTAAAAGTACTTTAAACAATAAGATTAACAAAGATGAGGTTATACAAAAAATAGAAGTAAAAGAAGAAAAGCTTCCCTATGAGCATGGAGAATTTGGTGAGATTGATGTACAAAAAATACCAAGAATTAAAAGGCTATCTGGTCCTCATTTAGTCAAAGCCTGGAATGAAATTCCTCATGTAACTCAATTTGATGAAATTGATGTTACAGATATGGAGCACTTTAGAAAAAATTTAATAGATCTTAATACAAAAGAAAAAATTACTATCACTCCTCTTGCCTTCATAATGAAAGCATTGGTTAATGGAATGAAAAAATACCCAAATTTTAATTCATCACTTGAGCCTACTGGTGAAAATATTATTTATAAAAAATATTTTCATATTGGAGTTGCCGTAGATACACCGCACGGTTTGATGGTTCCAAAAATGAGAAATGTTGATCAAAAAGATCTTCTAACTTTAAGCAATGAACTTAGAAAAATTAGTAAGCTTAGTAAGGAGCTTAAAATCGATAAAAAAGAATTTTTTGGAGGGTCAATGACGATTTCTAGTTTAGGAGGAATCGGTGGAAGTTTTTTTACTCCAATTATTAACAATCCAGAAGTAGCAATAATTGGAATAGGAAAAACAGAATTAAAACAAGTGTTTATTGAGGGAAAATTTATAGCAAGAGCAATGATGCCAGTATCTCTCTCTTATGATCATAGAATAATTGATGGAGCAGAAGCGGCTAGATTCTGTCAAGATCTCAAACTTAGTCTTGGAAAAAACTTTGCTTTCAATTTATCGTTTTAAAAATGATAAATGGTTATTGTGAAGAAAAATACAATCCTGTAAAAAAAATATTTGAGAGTTACTTCTTAAAACAAGAAGAAATTGGAGCTTCTTTTGCAATTTATAAAGAAGGAAAACCATTAATAGATATACATGGTGGTTTTAAAAATAAAAATAATAAGAATTGGGAAGAAAATACTATCGTGAATGTATTTTCAGCGACAAAGGGAATTTACGAAATTATTGTTTCCATTCTAATTGATCAAAACATTTTAGATTTAGAAAAATCTGTTTCTTATTATTGGGACTCTTTTAAACAAAGTAATAAAAGAGAAATCAAACTAAAACATATTCTGTCCCATCAATCTGGGCTCTACAGATTTAAAGAAAAAATTACACAAGATGACCTCTTAGATTGGAATAAAATAATAACTATTTTAGAAAATCAGGAGCCAGATCATCCATGTGGTGAAAAAACTTATTATCATGCAAAAACACACGGATTTTTAATCGGTGAAATTATAAAAAAAACAACAAAAAAAAGTTTAGGAGAATTAGTCTCGGACTTGCTATCAAAGAAACTAGAGTTAGATTTTTTTATTGGAACACCAAAAAATCAACTGTCAAATATTGCCTTTCTCTACGAGGATAAAACTGAAACTAAAATATCATCTGAATTTAATGCATTTAACAATCCTAAACATGAAATAAATTTTTATAATAAAGAAAATTGGCAGACTGCTGAAGTTCCTTCAATGAATGGTCATGGGAATGCAAGATCTATTGCTAAAATTTATGATATTTTTGTAAATGATCTAACATTAGAAAAAAATATTTTATTATCACAATCATCAATTAAAAAATGCTTAACTGAGACTACAAGTAGAATTGATGAAAGTTTAATGCTACCAATTAGATGGTCTCAGGTTGGCTTGATACTTCGTGGTGGATGGTTATTTGGAAAAAATAAAGAATCTTTTGGTCACAATGGTTGGGGGGGATCTTTAGGCTTTGCTGATCCAATACTTGGAATAGGAGTTGCCTATGCTACAAATAAAATTAATCCTTCCATGGCCTCAGATCAAAGAATTATAAACTTATTAAAAGAATTTTATAAAATTTATTCTTATATCTAAAAAATATTTTTTAAATTTTCATAATAAATTACATTTAGGTACTCTTTATAATTATAAAAAAAATCTTTATACTTTAATTTCTTAAAATTATTAATGTGTAAATTTAATAATTTTCTATTAGGTCTTTTTAAAATCATACCAATTCCCTGGTCTGCATGTATTACATAAGTATCTATTTCGGGTTTAGTTCTTGATTCAACTATATTTTTCCAGACATTTCCATTCCAAGCGCTTCTGGACCTTGGAACGGCCTGATAAAAAAAATCTCTAGGCATACAATCATGTAAAAATATAACTCCACCATCATTTAAAAATAATAATGAATTATTAATATCTTTTTTAACCTGATCATATTCATGAAGTCCATCAATGAAAATTATATCAAATTTTATATTATTTTTTTTAAAAAAATTATCACTAGTTTCTCTAATATTTCCACCTAAAACAGGGTCAACTCCAATTTTTATTTTTATTTTTATTTTTGAAAATAACTGGTTTTGATCGCAGCCAATTTCTAAATATCTTTTATAACTTTTTCTATTAATTGTTTGTTGAATAATTTGGTATCTACTTGGATATTTATGCCATTCAAAATCTAATTTTTTATAAAATTTTTCACTAAAGATATAATGGTACAATTTATTTAATTTAAAAAAAGTATTATTTTTTTCCATAATCAAACTTATTAATTTAAAATGGTCTTAACCAAGAATTTTTTCCTTGATAAGCATTAATTAGTCCTAATAAACGATATCTGTGTATTAAATATTTTTCTTTTTTTAAAAATAATATTGCTATTAACATTTTTATTAATGAAGATATAAATTTATATAATGTTATTTTATAAGCGACTAATAAACCAAAGTGTTTAGAATTATAATAATATAAAGACCACATCCAGTGCCAATTTCTACATAGTTTAATATTTAAACTATCTCCCGAAGCTTGTTTTCCCAAATGCTGAACTTTTGCGTTCTGAATAACAAAAATTTTTCCGCTATTATCTCTTATTCTTTTACAAAGATCTATTTCTTCAAGAAATAAAAAAAAGTTTTCGTCAAATATTTTTTGCGCGTTAATTTTTTTTAAATTAATCAACATTGCAAAACCTTTGACATAATCAACTTCCATGATTTCTTTTTGCAAATTATCATTCTGATCTAAAAAAAAACCATAATTATTTAAAAGATTTGGCGCTAAAATCGTAAAATCACCGTTCAATGATAATTGGGCCTTATAAAGTTCTGATAAACAATTATCCTCTAAAACTGCGTCTGGATTTAATATAAATACATACTGAGTATTAACTTTGGATATCCCAAGATTGTTACCTTTGCCGTATCCTAAATTTTCTTTTGCAATGATAACTTCAACATTTAAAAATTTATTTTCTAAATAAGTTTTAACATCTATATTATCCGAATTTTCAACGATGATAATTTTAATATTAGATTTAATACTTTTAATACACTTTTCAATTATATGGCTACTCTTAAAAGAAACTATGACAAAGGTAATGTTTTTTTCAAAACTATCCATTAGTTTAAGCTATAAAATATTTCGGAATAAATATATAAAATATTTATAAAGGTTAAAATTTTAACATGAAAAAAATTATTGTAACTGGAGGATTGGGTTTTATAGGAAGCAATCTTATCAATATTCTTAAGGATAAATATTTTATAATCAATATTGACAAAGTATCTTATGCTTCAAATTTTAAAAATATTGATCCTCATATAAGAAATTATATGTTTTATAAACAAGATATTAATAATAAAATTTTTATAAAAAATATTTTAGAAAAATATAATCCTTCCATTATTTACAATCTTGCCGCGGAAACTCATGTTGATAGATCAATTGACGGACCAAAACCATTTATAGATAGCAACATTCTTGGTGTTTTCAATCTTCTTGAATCAATCAGAGATTATAAAAAAAAAATTAAATTAATTCATATCTCAACCGATGAAGTGTACGGAGATATCAAAAAAAACTATAAATCAAAAGAAGATGATCGATACGATCCTAGCTCTCCTTATTCCGCTTCAAAAGCAAGTGGTGATTTATTAATTAAATCCTATATTCGAACATATAAAATTCCTGCAATAATAACTAATTGTTGTAACAATTTTGGGCCAAATCAATATCCTGAAAAGCTAATACCAACTATTGTATATAATATATTAAATCAGAAAACTATTCCAATTTATGGAAAAGGAGAAAATGTAAGAGAATGGATTTATGTTAAGGATCATTGCAATGCCCTTATTAAAATTGCACAAAAAGGTGTTATAGGTGAAAATTATAATATTGGAAGTGGGACAGTTTTAAATAACATTCAGATTGCAAATAGAATAATATCAATTTTCAAAAAAATAAATCATAATCAAAATATTAAAAGCAAAATACATTTTGTTAAGGATAGACCTGGTCATGATCTTCGCTATTGCTTAAATTCTTCAAAAATAAAAAATAAATTAAAATGGACATGTGAAACAAGTTTTGATCAAAGAATAAATGAAACTATTGTTTGGTACATAAATAAATTTAGAAATAATTATTTTAAAAATAAAGACTTTAAATACCGAATAGGACTGACTAAATGATTAGAAAAGGAATAATATTAGCGGGTGGAACTGGCTCAAGATTAAGCCCATTAACCAAAGTAATAAATAAACAACTTCTTCCTCTGTATGACAAGCCATTAATATTTTATCCCCTTTCAATATTAATGCTTGCTGGAATCAGAGATATATTAATTATTACCAACCCAAATGAGGATATTAATTTTGAGAAAATATTAGGAAATGGATCAAGTTTTGGAATAAAAATTCAATATTTAACTCAACAAAAACCGAATGGCTTGTCCGAGGCTTTTATTATTGGTGAAAAATTCATAAACAAACAAAGCGTCGCACTAATTCTTGGTGATAATTTTTTTTATGGCCAAGGTTTTACTAAAAGACTAAAGAAACAAACAAGAATAAAATCAGGATCAACTATATTTACATATAAAGTAAATAATCCTCAAGATTATGGAATAGTAGAAATTAAGAAAAATAAAATTTTAAATATAAAAGAAAAACCCAAAAAGTCTAAATCAGACCTTGCAATAACAGGTCTTTATTTCTTTGATAAAAACGTGGTTAATTTTGCAAAAAAAATAAAACCCTCAAAAAGAAAAGAATTAGAAATTGTTGATTTAATCAAAAAATATTTAAAAATAAAAAAACTTAGAGTGGAGTTTATGGGAAGAGGAAGCGCATGGTTGGACACCGGTAATGCTGATAGTCTTTTTGAAACATCACAATTTATTTCTAACATAGAAAAGAGACAGGGAATAAAAATAAGTTGTTTAGAAGAAATAGCTTTCAATAATAAATGGATATCAAAATCTATTATTGAAAAACAAATTAAATTTTATGGCAATTGCGGCTATTCAAGATACTTAAAAAAAATAATTACAAATAATGAAAATAAATATTAAAGGAATTAAAATGTTTAAATCAAAAATCTTTTATGACAAAAGAGGATTCTTCAAAGAAGTGTATAAAAAAAAATTATTAGCCAATAAAAAATTAATATTCGACTGTGTTTCAAGTTCAAAGCAAAATGTCTTAAGAGGGTTACATTTACAAACAAAAAATTCTCAAGCAAAATTTGTAACTGTAATCAAAGGAAAAATATTTGATGTTGCAGTTGATTTGAGAAAAAACTCTAACACATTTGGAAAACATTTTTCAATTATTTTATCTAATAAATCAACTTATTCTTCCATATACATACCGGAGGGTTTTGCTCATGGGTTTTGTGGTCTTGAAAGAGAAAATATAGTTTACTATAGCTGTTCAAATTATAGAAAAAAAAAACATGAAATTGGTATCGTGTGGAATGATAAAAATGTAAAGATCAAATGGCCTATAAAAAAACCAATTTTATCTAAAAAAGATTTGAACAATATTTCATTTCAAGAATATTGCGATAAATATAATTAAAAATGCAATTAGATTATAAGATTGTAATTACTGGGGGGGGCGGAAGATTTGGATCAATATTAAAAAAAAAATATAAATTAGAAAAATTACTTTATCCAAATAAAAAAGAGTTAAATATTTTATGTACTAAATCTATAGAAAAATATCTAAAAAAAACTAAACCAAAAATTTTAATTCATCTTGCTGGATTATCTCGACCAATGAAAATGCATAATGATGATATTATAAAAAGTATTGATTTAAATATAATAGGTACAGGAAATATCGTAAAAATATGCTCAAAACTAAGTATTAAATTAATTTATTTTTCAACTAGCTATGTCTACGAAGGTAAAAAAGGCAATTACAAAGAAACTGATCCAGTATTGCCATTTAATAACTATGCGTGGTCTAAAATGGGAGGAGAATGTTCAGTACGAATGTATAAGAATTCACTAATACTAAGATGTTGTATGACAGAAAAACCTTTTGTGCATAAAAGCGCTCTTGTAAATGTTAAAGCAAATTTTATATTTCAAGATGAAATAGCTGACGTAATTTTCAAAATTATAAATAAAAAAGGAATTTTAAATATAGGCGGAAAAATTCAATCTATTTATGACTTTGCAAAAAAACATGGAAATGTAAAAAAAAGTTTTTTAAAAAAAGGGTTTCCCCAAAATCCTTCTATGAATATTACGAAATTTCAAAAAATAATAAAAAAGAGTTATTAAATTTTATTTCTCTATAAATTTTTTGAAATCATTTTTATTTTTTAAAAAATATTCTGGAAAAGATCTATCAATTTTTATTCTTTTATAAAAGTGACCTCTCTCAAATAGGTCTTCTTTATCATCAATTTTTTTTTTTATAATCTTGATAGATGAAAATCTATCGGCGTTAAATTCTGTATGAGCAAAAGTTTTTATTTTTTTTGCTATTTCAAAGGCCGACATTAGATTGTTAAAATGCCACCCACCATTATTTATAATTTGAATACTTCTTTCCTTATCTAATCTAAAAAACGAATATTGAAGGTTCTTTTTTAAGACATTTTGCCGCATAAAATCTATAGATTTTAAATTTTTTTTTAAGCAAACTCTTGTACCCTCCCATGGCGACTCATAAGAATTAAATAAATTTAATTTATAAACAAAACATTTTTGCATAAATATACCGTATTTTTTTGTTAATTTTAAATTTTTAACTGCACTTGGATTGGGTATTTCATCTGGATCTGAAAACATTATGAGATCATCATTTTTTGAATAATCAAAAACACAGTTTTTTAAATGCTCACGCTGAGCAGCCTGGTTTTGCCATGGTGTATTAGATTTAGAAAAATTTTTTTCTGTTACTGTATATATAACTTTATTTTTAAATTCTTTATTTAATAATTTAAAGTTTAATTTTTTTTTATTGCCCTTATGATCATATTTAGATTCACATATTACAAAATAATCGACGCAATCTTTTAAAATTTCAAATCTGATATTTGTTATAAAATTTTCTCTAAAAAAAGTTATACAATCAAATATTTTCATAAATTTTAATACCTTTTTTTTAATTTGATATTCGATATTCGGTTTATTTTTTAATTCAAGTTATTTTATTTGATTTATCTTAAATATGATTTTTCCATATATCAATGATTTTTAAGTAAGAATAAGTTTCTTCATTACTTATAGAGGGGTATTGTAATTTTTTTTTTAACAAAATAGCTTGGCTTACATTATTAATTAGAAGACTAAATAATTCATTTTTACATTTATAATTAAGTGTTTCTTTTTTATTATTTCGCAATACTAGTTCCAAAAAGAAATTATTATCAGGCAATACCGGGTTTATTATTTTTAAATCACCTTTTAAACCTTCTATGAATGCTTGATTTTTTAATCTTTTTCTTATTGCCACTTCTATGCTTGAGTACATATTATCTGAAAACATAAGTTCTATGCTAGCGGTTTCATCTACATTGGATTTACCGATTTTTTTTTCGATACTTATAATTTTTGGCATATTTTTGTTCTTGTTGTTTATTCTATTTATTAAAATTGCCATGCTTAATGGATAGCAACCTAAATCTAATATTGCTCCTCCTCCTAAATTTTTATTAAGTAATCTGCTATTATAATTAAGTTTTTTAAGTTCCATACCCAGCACTTTTTTGCCTATATCAAAGCCACATTTGATAATAACTTTCTTAACCCTCCCTATTATGCCTGACTTTATTATTTCTATTATCTTTAAAGTTTGCGGATGATGCCTATACATAATGGCCTCTGTTAAAATTAATTTTTTTTGTTTAGCCAAATTCATACAATCTTTATAATCTACTGAATTTTCGCAAGATGGCTTCTCCGTCAAAACATGTTTATTGTAATTTAGACTTTTTATTATCCACTCATAGTGAAGATTGTTTGTAAGGGCTATATAAACAGCATCTATATTTTTATTATATAATAATTTTAAATGATTATTAAAAACATTTAAATTTAGAAAGTTATTCTCTTTTTTTTTCAATAATAAATTTTTATAATTAGATAGACTAGATATTCCGTATAAATTTACGTTTGGAATATATTTTATAGCATTAATAAATGAGTTGGCGGCATTACCAAAGCCAATTATTCCCCAATTAACTTTTTTCATTTAAGCTTAATTTTTTAAATTATTTTTTTTTATAAATAACTGATTATTAGATACTAAAAATAAACTATACTGACCCTTTATTGCCCTTAAGAAAGCGTTAATAGCAAAACAAGGGTTGTCCTCGATTTTTTTGTAATGACTCCATATATAATCATCACAAATTAAAAATCCATTAGCCTGTAAAATAGTCCATGCATTTAAACAATCTTTATAAACTTGTGATGAAAGATGAGAGCCATCAATATAAATTACTTCAAATTTATTATTATTTTTTAAAAAAAAATTATCACTATTATCTTTAATTTTATAAACATTTTTGAAATCTTTCAAATTGTCATCAAAATTTTTTTCTATTATTTTAGAATCGTAATTAATATGCTCATCGCTGCCTTTCCAGGTATCTAAACAATATATTAGATCGCAATTTTTAAAACTATTAGCAACAAATAAAGCAGAGTTACCTTCATACGAGCCGATCTCTAGATATTTAAAATTTTTATTTATTTTAGATAAACAAAGATTAAAATTAAAAGCATTTAATGAAAAATAATCGTTTGTAATTTTTTTGTTTTTGAGAAGTTCTCGATGCAATAATTTATATTTTTTTATTTTTTTTTTGTAAAAAAAATTTTTTATTTTAATAAGTAAAAACAAAAATATAACTTGAGGAGAGCATTTGCTTTTTATTAAGAAAATAATTTTTTTCATTAAAACTTTATTCTCGATTAAGAAATTTTTCTATTACTAATAAAATATATATACTGTTTATTTCTTTATTTTTTTATTAGTAATCTACATGAATGATCTACATAATGAAAAAATTGTCTGTAATCACCAAAATAATCATCAACGGCTTTTCTTGCGCCTTTCCAAAAGCCATAATCGTCTATAATCAAGACCCCGCCTTTTACAAGTCTAGGAAATAAAATTTCTAACTCAATCTTTGTGCTTTCATAAAAATCTGTATCAAGTCTAAGTATAGAAATTTTTTTAGGTAAATTCTTTTTATTATTTAATGTGTCTTCAACTTTTCCCTTAATAAAAAATATATTATCAATGTTAGCATTTTTTATTAAATTTTTTTTTACTTCATTCAAACTGCATTCAGCAAAACCAATTTTTTTTTCTTATGCTCATCGTACATTATCTGTGCAGATTTCTCGTTATAATTGGAGTCATAGGAGGTAGGTTTCGTCATGCCTTCGAAAGTATCAAAGCAATAAATTTTTTTTTTACATTAAATTTTTGAAGTAATTTTTTTAGTAAAATTATATTTCCACCTTTCCATATGCCACATTCAACAAAATCACCTATTAAAGACTCTTGTTTTACATGATGAAAGGACTGAATTAGTGACCACATTCTTTCAAAATTAGTCATCGAATATTGTAAGCATTTTTTTATAAGCATTTTTTCGTACTCACTTATTTCAATAATATTTTTTTTTTTTCGTTTATTTTACGAATTTCAAAATTGAAAATTCTAAAAGTCATAATTTTTTTTTAAACTTTTTAATATTATTAAATGTATTTTTAACTAAAATATAATCACCAATTGTATTTTTTTTTTCTAACATAGAAAACTTATATAATATATGTTTTAAATTTATTCTGTTTAAATTTAAATCAAGAATACGCAAGTTATTAATATTTATGAATTTTGTAAAATTTTTAAAATTAAAATTTTTGTTATTTAACATCATTCTCGACAACTCAAAAAAAATTACAACATTATCCTTGCGCAGAATTTTTCCCATTCCCATTAAGGCATTAAATTCATAACCCTCAATATCAAGTATAATTATAATTATTTTATAAATCTTAAAATTAAAATTCTTAAAAAATACATCTAATGTTGTTGTCTCGACTCTATATGAAGATTTTGATTTAACAAAACTATATTCCCCTGAGTTTTTAAAATCACTTATGTCATCACTAAAAAAAGATTTGGAAATAGTATCGGAAATTCCATAATTATAATATTTAATATTTTTAGAATTATTTAATTTAATATTTTTTTTTAAGTCGTTTAAAGCTTTTTTGGATGGATCGAAACATACAATAGTGCTGTTAATTTTTTTTTTTGATATTGGTATTGAGTAAGCACCATAATTTACTCCGAAATCTATAAATATTGACTTATCGTTTGCTAATATATTATTTATTAAATTTATAGTACCTAAATCTCAGGGTTTTAAATTTTTTAACATCCATCTACTTAAATTTTTTTTTTGTGGGGACGAAAAAAATTTATAATCGTTAAAATTTAAAATAAATGGTCCTTTTATTAAATTCTTAAAAAGAAAGAAAAAAATTTTATATAGCTTATATTTTTTATTAATTAAGAAATAATTTATTATATTTTGAAATACTTTATCAATAATATTTTGCATTTTATTTTATTCTATAAACTTTCTAATAGTAAACGATTGGCGGAGAGAAAGGGATTCGAACCCTTGATACCTTTAACGGTATACACGCTTTCCAAGCGGGCGCCTTCAACCACTCGGCCATCTCTCCTATTCATTTTTATTTATCTTTAAAACCTCAATAAAAGCTTCTTGAGGTATATCAACGCTACCGAACTGTCTCATTCTTGCTTTTCCTTTTTTTTGCTTTTCTAAAAGTTTTTTCTTTCTGTCTCTGGCACCTCCACCATGAATTCTGCTGATAACATCTTTTCTATAACCAGATATTGTTTCTCTTGCTATAACTTTCCCACCAATGGCTGCTTGGATTGGTATTTGAAATTGATGTCTTGGTATTAAATCTTTTAACCTTTCGCACATCAACCTTCCTTGTCTTACAGCAAAATCTTTATGGATAACCATAGACAATGCATCAACCATCTCTTCGTTTACTAATATGGATAATTTAATCAAATCACCTTCTCTATAATCGTTCAGTTCATAATCGAAACTGGCATAACCACTAGAAATAGATTTTATCTTATCGTAAAAATCGAAAACAACTTCATTTAATGGTAATTCATAAGATAGAACTGCACGATTTCCTGAATAACTTAAACTCTTTTGTTTTCCTCTTTTTTCTTCACATAATTTCATAATTGATCCTAAGTATTCTTCTGGAAGAATTATTGTAGCGTTAATCCAGGGTTCATTAATAGATTTAATAAAATTTGGTTCTGGCATATTCGCTGGATTTTGAAGATCCATAACTGTTCCATCGTGTTTATTAATTTTATAAACGACGCCTGGCGTTGTAGTAATTAAATTTAAATTGTATTCGGGGTCTAATCTTTGAACAATAATTTCAAGATGAAGTAGTCCTAAAAAACCACATCTAAAACCCAATCCTAAAGCAGCGGAATTCTCGGGCTCATAAACAAAACTAGAGTCATTCAATTTTAATTTTGCAAGGCTGTCTCTTAATAAATTATATTCTGTACTATCAACTGGGAATAATCCGCAAAATACAACTGGCTTGCTAGGTTTAAATCCTGGTAACGGATCTTTTATAGGATTAGAATAATCTGTTATTGTGTCTCCAATTTTAGTATCCGAAAGATCTTTGATGCCTGTAACAATAAAACCAATTTCTCCAGGGCCTAAATATTCTTTATTTTCCGCTTTAGGGGTGAACACACCAACTCTTTCAACTGGATGTCTTGTGTTTGTCGACATCAATAAAATTTCTATTCCTTTTTTAATTACTCCGTCTAGTATTCTAACCAATATAACCACTCCCAAATAACTGTCATACCAACTATCAACTAATAACGCTTTTAAAGGCAAATCTTTATTTCCTTTTGGAGCAGGAAGTTTTTCAACAATTGCTTCTAATATTTCATCTACCCCTTCTCCTGTTTTTCCAGAGGCCGATAATGCGTCCGATGTATCAATTCCTATAACGTCCTCGATTTGTTTTTTTACTCTTTCAACATCTGATGCTGGTAAATCTATTTTATTTAAAACTGTTATAATCTCATGATGATTATCCATGGCCTGATAAA
>Ga0214921_10008798_pt1 | contig 12952 bp, 4 predicted proteins | sample LL1505_MetaG_FD_177992 | JGI IMG/M metagenome (GOLD analysis project Ga0214921, IMG submission 177992) | Freshwater microbial communities from Lake Lanier, Atlanta, Georgia, United States - LL-1505 | ecosystem: Environmental > Aquatic > Freshwater > Lake | place: USA: Georgia | collected 2015-05-28 | reverse complement strand
CACGGCATTTACGACATGGCGCTGCTTTCAAAAGTTCCTGGCATGCGTGTGCTCGCACCTTCAAGTACGCAAGAAGTTGAGCAAATGCTGAAAGATGCAATCGTGTTGGCAAACGAAGGCCCTGTGGTGATTCGATATCCAAAGGGCGTCGCACGCAGTGTTGATGCAGCAGATATCGGCTCGGGACTTGCAGCGCGCAAATTGCTCACCGACCAATCAAACACCGTTTGCATTTTGGCCATTGGCAAAATGGTTGGTGCATCACTTGATGCTGCTGCCCTACTCGCCGCAAAAGGCACCACGGCAACCGTGTGGGATGTTCGCTCATGTGCGCCTCTGGATCAGTCCATGATCGACAACGCTGCTGCGCACAAAGTGGTAATCACCGTTGAAGACGGAATTCGCGAAGGCGGAATTGGTATGACGATTGAAGATTTGGTGTCACACGCAGCTGGTGCGAATCGCCCAAGTATTGAAGTGCTGGGCATTCCAAAGCAATTCATTCCACAGGCAAAACCAGATGCAATTCTTTCGCGCATTGGTTTAGATGCCGAAGGCATTGCTTCAAATGTGCAAAAAGCTCTTTCGCACTAAGAAATCGGTTCAAAACTCCGTATTGGTCGCACGCCAAACTTCAGCGACTTAGACCAGTTGTCATTTCCATTTGTTAAAAACGACCATGACCGAGCATAAAAATTCTGTGAACCATCTTCAGAGGAACTCCAATACGTCGTGGTGGTTCGTGAAGTTCCCACCTCTGTCATGAGATTGAAACCACCAATTGTTGCCCGTTGTGCATACATTTGCTGCAACTCACCAAGTGAAGGCAAATACCAGTCGCTCAACCCGCCGCCTGCGTAGGAGCGCGCCGTGCTGGCGGCTCCTGAGGTGCACTTTCCAGCAGCAACCATGGCATTGGTGTTTGCACGTCCACTACCGATTGATGTCAACTGTGGAGCAACTCCGGCTGAACCGACATATTGATTCGAAAATGAACACCAAGTGACAAGCGTGTCAGTTCCTGCACCATTCCATCCAGAAAGTGCAGATTCAAAATAAGAGTTGGTCGTGTTCGCACCAGCTGACGGTGTCATGAAGATTTTCCCGCCACCAGGGCCAGTGTCACCTATCTGATACACCAATGAGAACGAAATCTGCGCTGAAGTTGCAAACGCATACGACGCATCGGCGGCAATGTTTACATTTAAGCGACACGTGCCGGCGGCAACAAAAGTAACTGCACCAGTAGATGAACCAATGCTGCACACTGACGGAGAGGCACTCGCATAGGTTTTTGCGCCACTTCCCAGAGCTGTCGAAGTAACCGTTGGTGGCGTCGCCGTCATTCGATAACTGGAAACATACGACCCAGCATCAATTGAAATCGTTTGACTTTGCACCGGCGCAGTCGTAGTCGTTGTCGACGAAGTCGTCGTGGTCGGTGGAACCGTCGACGTCGTAGTCGTCGTAGTCGTCGTAGTAGACGAAGTCGTCGTGGTCGGTGGAACCGTCGACGTCGTAGTCGTCGTAGTCGTCGTAGTAGACGAAGTCGGCGTGGTCGGTGGAACCGTCGACGTCGTAGTCGTCGTAGTAGACGAAGTCGTCGTAGTCGGTGGAACCGTCGACGTCGTAGTCGTCGTAGTAGACGAAGTCGTCGTAGTCGGTGGAACCGTCGACGTCGTAGTCGGTGGAACCGTCGACGTCGTAGTCGTCGTAGTCGTCGTAGTAGACGAAGTAGACGAAGTCGTCGTGGTCGGTGGAACCGTCGACGTCGTAGTCGTCGTAGACGGCGGAACCGTCAACGTAGTAGTTGTCGTAGTAGTCGTTGGTGTAGCGAACGACTCCACTGGTTCCACATATGCGAGTTCCGCTGGAATCACTGCAGAAACCTTATTGAGGTCTAATTGCCCATCCGCCGACGTAACCACTTGAAATTCTCCGCCTCCAGATCCAGCGTTTGCACCGACTGCAACCACTCGAATCTGTGAAACCTCTTCGTTTACCGTCAAATTCAGCACCTGGCCACTCGCTGACTCAGTGGACAGTTGCAGGTTTGTTTCATTTACCTCAATCACTGTGTTATTTCCAGTTACCTGAGCGACAAAATTATTACTGGCAACCGTAAGTGTTGCACCTGCATCAGTTGCCGAAATCACGTCGCCGGCAATAACAATCTCTGTGTCATTTTGTCCAAGTGTTTCCACTTGAGTAATCGCAGTTTCGCCAACAATAAATGCAGAAGCAACGCCTCGCGGCTTAAAGGTCAACGCCGTTCCTTCAACGGAAACGACATACTCGAATATTCCTGTTCCATAGTTGGCAGCACTGCGTATTGGGCGAGAAACAATTCCTTCAACAGCATTATTTAAAGCAGGTGAATATGTTCCGTTTTCATTTTGAAGGGTCCATGCATTGTCAGTGCTTCGCAATACCAACAGCGAATTCTTAACCTTTGTTGCGGTCTTGCAGAACGGGCAGGTCGACTGCTCACGAGTTGCCAACGAATTCAGATCAATGTCTCCTGCCCCACCGGTCCATGCCTTGGCATCGTTTTCAGGGTCTGATCCAGAAAACGAAAATGTCCATTCGTTACTCGCGAGGTCGAAATCAACAAAGCGTTCTTTTCCAGGCCAATTCGAGTCGTAAACATTCATTCGAATCACACCCGATTCACGTGTCGACAACGCGTAGGGCAACACTGCGTGTCCACCATTTTCCGTATACAAACCCAGAGTCAAACTTGTGTTTCCAGCCTCCAATTCACGGGCAACTTCATTAATCACCTCAGGCAAGTTTTTCTTGGCCCATGCATCACGCTCATCTACTACCTCAGGAAGAAACTGAGTAGAGAACGCACGAATAATCTCGCTTACGGTTTCGCCGTCTTTACTCAATTCAATAGTTGGCGGCCGTTCATTGTTCACAAAACGCTTCGTTGCTTCGACCACCATGCCTTCACAGTGACCAGAGATTCGAGCTTGATTCACCATGCGAGCCCATGCAGCAGCTTCCGCTATCGGTTTACAATTATCTACATTTCCATCTACGCATGCCTCTGCGCCAAACATTGACACCAAGTCCTTGGCGTCAAACTCTTCAGGTGTTGCAGAACTTGGAAAGTTGGCGAATGCATATCCATGTTGGCTGGGTCGCAGTAATGCCTCAATTGGGGAAACAATTTTTACCTCTGTCGTACCGCCAGAGCACGCTGCCAGAAGCATCGTTGCCGCAAGTATCCATCGTGCTTTGTGCGTCATATCTCAATTCCAGACTGAATATGAATTCATTCTCGTCTAGGCTATATCCTCATCAGGTCTGACTAGGGGGTTAGCTTTTGAGTGAATCTCAAGGAAACATTGTCTCGATTGATGGCAAAGACCACCGACCCTGGGCAGTCATTTCGCGTGAAAAACTGCTCAAAGCCGCTATTTCTGAAATCGCTGAACGTGGCTATGAAAAAGCTCGACTAGTTGATATTGCAGCTCAAGCTGACCTCACAGTCGGCTCTGTGTACACCTGGTACAAGAACAAAACAGATCTCTTCAATGCAGCAATTGAATACGCCCTTACGGAACAGCAGAATCGAAATCTGCAGTATTTGAATTCAGGCGAAGACGACAGATTCAAAACTAAACCCGATACACATTGGACAATGCTCATTTCGGCTCTAGCCCCTCGAAACGCTGCATTTGATAGTGGGCCGACAGATTCACAGCGATTGTTACTCGAGGCCCTCATGGCTTCATGGCGAAACGAAGATGCCCAAGCTCCGATTCAGCCACAGATTGCGGGTCTACTTGGACAATATGAAGAAATTCTCAATGCTGCCATTGAGGCTGGATACATCGACAGCAAACTTGACCCAAACATGCTTGCCAGACTTTTCCTTGCATTCCCTGTTGGACTCGCGCTGATCACACTCTCCGGCATGCCAGACCCAAATCTCGAGAATTTACTGGTGTTGTGGGAACGATTTGCCGAGGTGCTTAAACCTCGCAACTGATTATGGCCCCGGTGGCCCCATTGTGTAGGAACCTGGAGTTGAGTTGTAGTACCAACCACATCGCATGGCGCCGTTCCAATTGCACGAAGATGAGGCTGTTCCATCACCCGAGTTGTAAGCCCATGTTCCCACCAAACTCGGAGCAACTGTTGCAGTCGGAATAAACGTTGTACCAGCACTTGGTGCCGTGGCAACCGGGGCAACTGTTGCAATTGTTGATGCAACGCAGATGAGCGTTGATCCACCGGAATATTGATAGGTGCCTGAGTATCCACCCACCGTGCACGCCATACCCGGAAAAATTGATCCGACATTTGTTGGCGCCGTCGCCACCGGAGTGGAAACAATCGGTGCAACACACACTCCCGTTGCAGTGCGCGTCCATGTTGCAGGTAAACCATCTTCAGCACATGACCGCGTGGAGATTGCAGTGCTAGGTGCAGTTATCACCGTCGTTGTTCCATACGGAGTACAAACCAGCGTCGCGGTTCCACCGGCATATTGGTAGGCCCCAGCCATTCCACTAATCGTGCACGCCATACCTGGAAAAATTGATCCGACATTTGTTGGCGCCGTCGCCACCGGTGCAGTTGCAACAATCGGTGCAACACACACTCCCGTTGCAGTGCGCGTCCATGTTGCAGGTAAACCATCTTCAGCACATGACCGCGTGGAAATTGCAGTGCTAGGTGCAGTTATCACCGTCGTTGTTCCATACGGAGTACAAACCAGCGTCGCGGTTCCACCGGCATATTGGTATGTTCCAGCCATTCCATTAATCGAACACGCGGCACCGAACTGAACTGACGTCATCGCTGTACCGGCACCAGTTGCGGGAGCTATTGCTACTGGAGCAGCGGTGACAGTTGGTGAAATACAGGCACCAGAAGCGGTGAGCATCCAGGTTGCTGGAAAACCACGCGAAACACATGATGTAAAACTGGTTGTCGAAGTTGCAGAGCCTGCAACAGGAACACAAATGATCGTTGCTGAACCATTGAGGTAACCCCATGTTCCAGGCACTCCGCCTTCAGAACATGCGCCGCCGACTGCGGTAGGTGCGTACCCCGTCGCCACTGCAACCACAGGAGCAGTGCACGTTCCCGAAGCGCTCATTACCCAGAACGATGGATAGCCGCGAGCTGCACATGAAGAGAAGGCAGTAGACGCAGTTGTACCTGCTGCGATGACGGGAGCGATACAGGATCCCGTTGCTGTCATCGTCCACGTTGCAGGGAAGCCCATTGCACTACACGACTGATAAGCGGTTGTTGCAAGTGCTGTCGATGCAGTAGATACCGCTAACGCCATAGCTGTGGCATTTGAACACGTCAGCGTGGCTGTTCCGTTCAGGTACGTCCACGTTCCTGTCACGCCATTTTCAGAACAGGCCATACCTGGCGAACGCGTATTTGTTGCTGCCAAAATTGGCGCTACACAAGTTGCCCCCGATGGTGAAAATACCCACGATGCTGGAAACTCCAACAATGTGCATGCTGTACCAGCACGATTAATTGCGCTTGATGCGGTTCGAGATTGACAGACGACCGATGCGCCAGAATATTCCCAGGTGCCAACGATTCCGTATTCGGAACACGCAGTTCCCAATCTTGCCGAAACGTTCACCACGTTCGCCGCAGTTGCAACCGTCGGCATGCACGTAACCGAACCTGATGCGCCGAATCGTGTCCATATTCCTGTTACGCCATTCTCTGAACACGGAGTGCCCACAACATTTTGCGAGGAAGATGAAGCTGAAATTGTGAGCACAGGTGCGGTGCACATTGTCGACCCTGGTTGAATAATCCAATTGCTCGGGAAACCAGGCAAATCACATGCCCGTGAGCCCGTTGTGTTACTCACAATTAATCCCGCTGGCGGAACATACGGCGCATCGGCTTGATACAGCGGGTTGGCCAGGTTACGTGAATCAAGTGATGACAAACCTGCACGCACAACTGCAGATTGGAGCGCGGGTGGCAAGTCCGAAACTACGGTATTCAGACCAACTGAACCAACCGAGTTGGTAACGGTTTCTGCTCCACCACGTGCAACTTCGCGAACAATCGTCTGATTGTCTGCAGTTTGTGAGGTAACCACAAATTGCGTATCAGTGGATCCTCCACTTACGGCACGCGCGTTTACCTGCGGCAAATCGCTATTCACCACGACTGAGTACTGCTCGCCGCTTACTGAAGTGAGTGACACATTTAGTTGCTGATTTCCGAGACCCACGGTGTTGTTTCCACCGGCCACAGAGGCGACAAGGTTGCCACTTGCAACCGTCAGAGTAACGTTCGGGTCGTTAACTGATATTTGGCTATTTGAGATTTGTACTGGAGCACTGTTCTGTTGAGTCGCCAACACCTGAACAATGGCATTGTCCTGAACGACAAAGGCACTCGTCTGGTCGGGCAAATCCAGCGTCATATCACTTGAATCGACAAACACCACATACTCAAGGGCAATCTCGTCAGATGTAGCGCCACGCAATGGCCTCGCATTGATGCCGTCAACATGGCTGCCATCTTTTGGCGAGAACGAACCGTTCTTAGTTGTGACCGTCCACTCGGCGTCGGTGGACTTAATCACCAACATGGTGTTCTTCACTTTGTTGTCAGAACCACAGAATGGGCAAGTTGCAGAAGCGCGCGACTCCAGCGAGGTGAGGTCTATCCAACCTTCACCACCAGTCCAAGCTTTTGCATCGTTTGCCGGGTCTTTTCCGGAAAACGAAAAGCGCCACTGTTGCTTAGCTAGATCAAACTCGACATAGCGGTTTTTCCCGGGCCAGTTGGAGTCATAGACCTGCACATTGGCATGGTCTTTGTCAATGAATTCAATTGCATACGGCAGAACCGCATGTCCGCCCTTTTCCGTATACAAGCCCATCGAATACTGAGCTGAACCAGTTTTAAACGAATCAACGAGAGCATTTGCGATTTCACGCAATGACTTCTTTGCCCAATTGTCAGTTTCTGCTTGTGTCTCTGGAAGAAACTGCGTTGCAAATGCACGGAAAATTCCGTGTGTGATCTCGCCTTCGTTTGGCAGGTCCACAGTCTTTGGATTTACAGCAGATGCAAATCGGACCGCTGCTTGAACAACAAGACCTTCGCAGTGGCCTGAAGCACGAGCTTGGTTTACCATTCGAGCCCAAGCTGCCGCTTCTGCAGTTGGAATACACGGGTCAGCTTTCTCGCCAACACACACACCATTACCAAACATGGTGACCAAATCGTTTACGTCAAATGTTTCCACTGAAACCGAGCTTGGAAAGTTTGGGAAAGAGAATCCGTCTGAAAGTGGCCGCATTGTTGTGGAGACGGATTCTGCTTTAACTTCCTCGCCGCCACGAATAACGAAGATGGTTGCTGCAACCGCAATTACGGCAACTACTGCTCCTACTTGTTTTACACCAATGTCAAACCGCTTAACTGCAAAATATGACCCACCACTAATAAGTATCAAAAGCAGTGCCAGCAGCACGTATTTACCGAGCCCAGAACTTCCACCCTGCTCGGGACTCAAATTCACAATGTTGATTTCTGCATGCTCAAGGCCAATTGAAAGGGGTAATGGATCTCCGGCAACCGGTTTCACCATTACATCAATTACCGAATCCGAATTGCCGATGTTTAGCTTTGTTGCATCAGTTTTTGGATCAAGTTTGGTCCACTCCTGCACTCCGGACTGAATGAATACCTCACCACTCGCCAATTGCGCTGCAGTCAAAATTTGATCCAAGTCTCCACTGTCAAACGTAAGGCTTGTTGTACCTTCTTGAATTTGTATCGTTCCAAGCGATCCAATTGCATCTGCAATTACGGTCGGTGCTTCTGTCTGTGGTTCCGCAATATTTGCAGTGGCACCTTCAGCCGTGAACAGCCATGCCAGAGACAATTCGCCCTGCTGTCCTGTTGCGCCGTAATAGCCGCAGCCGTCAGATGCAATGTAGACACGTTGCTTTGCAGCAACATTTACGGTTGCAATTGCATTCTCGCCACTTTCATCGTCACCAAAACCAATTTTCCGAAGTCCGCCAAGAGATGAACCCGAATAAACGGTCAACATGTTGTCAAACGAACTTCCCGTTGAATCAAGTCGCAACGTTCCGTCAGTCTCAGCTACATATGAGAACCATGCAGAACCATATGGCCCATAGCAGCCGTGATTTGGCTCACCAGATTCAATAGTCGTCCCACCTGTGTTCAATGACAATGAACCCTTCACGCCATCTAACAATCGAGCCGAAGAAAAGCTGTCGTTTGTTGGCGCGCTTCCCGCAACAACAGTTACTGGCAGGGTTGCAAGTATCGGCTGGTCTGTAGATGCACACGAATTTTTCGCCACAACCGTGTATGCGCCAGAAAAGTGCGGAATCAATTTGCCAATGGGACCATAGGAAACCGAATCCACCATGTCAGACCCATTGTGCTTACGCACCAAGGTGTACTCCCACCATGCGGGGTTTTGAATCTCGTCACAATCGGCTGCAGCTGTTGCGATTAACACTTGACCAATCAATGGCGTCTGAGTTCCCAAAATGATTACCCCAGTTATTGGGTCTTTCTGTTCTGCAACCTGGCTTACCGAAAATTCCGCGACATTATCGGTTACATCAAGATCCCACGAACCCTCGCTGAGAACGGTTTCACCTTCAGACGCAACATATTGAAATGTTCGCCCACCCCCAAGAACTGCCGTTGCACTACTTCCTTCTGTTGTTTTCCATTCACCAGTTGCATCGACACCAATACGCACTCGCGTTACTTGGTCACAAAACTCCACGGTTACCGATGTTCCATTATCAGTAACAGCAATCGCACACGCCAAAGCTGAATCATCTTCAACAGGTGGAACCAGCGTTTCGGTTGGCGCGCTTTCTACTTCCGAGCACAGGGGCTGCGCATTGGCAGCGTCGAGTGCAACCTGGGCATCTACAACTTCGGCATCAACTTCAGCCTGCGCAGCGACAATCGCAGCGTCCTTTTCATCCTGGGTATTAAAACACTCGATGGCTGCGTTTCTTACTCGCCCACTCGACGAGTCGCCACCACCACAACTTGCAAGAAGGAACGTGAGTAGGACCGCGGCCCCAATATGTTTCCGGGCCCTACTCATGTTCTTACTCCTAAGAAATTGCTTGATTAGTTCGCTTTGCGTCGACGAACGAGAGTAGTTCCTGCACCGGCAATGACGAGCACACCTAGCCCGAGAACAACCAAAATCAATAGGTTCGATCCGTCTTCAGAGTTGCTTGTTGCAGCAGTTGACCCGAAGCTTGCAGGTGCAGTGAACACTTTGGCAGAGCCCACCACTTCAGTAGCGCCATTCGCAGTCTTTTGCGTCACCACCAATTCCTTTGCTCCAGCACTTACTGGAACACGAACCTTGGAAACACCCCTCTTCACCACAATTGATTCGCTACCAACAGAGACTGTTAATACATCTCCAGTAACACCTTCAAGAGCAAACAGGTCCTCAACGCAAGTGCTTGAACACACCATGGTTGAAACACCTTCGTCCACTGCAAGGGTGGAGTTCGATCCTGACTTCAATTGCTCGACAGGAAGATCAGCTGTAGGCGGAACTTGAACTGGTGGAATCGGATCATTGGATGGCTCCACGACGATCTGCTCCTGCGAACCTTCGTTTCCAACAAATCCGTATTTGAGTTCAAATACCGAACCCGCACCAGACTCAGGATTGTCGGTAGTTAAATCATCATCAATAATGTTGTACGTAGTGATGATCAGTAGATATTTCCCTTCTTCCAAGTCAACATCAATCAAACTTGAGTAGCAGTTGAGTCCTAAGAAATCTTCAGCGCTGTCGTCATCAAGTGCAATAGTTGCTCCATTGCTGAGGTCCAACACGACAAGGTACGGGTCCGCGTATTCATCACACGAATCATCTGGTGCTTCAAGTGTTGCAACAAAATGCCCTCCACCAGAAGGTACGTCAATGTTTACCGCAGATGGAACAGTCGCCGAAAGAGTCGTGAACTCAATGGAATTCATATCCAACAGATACCGATCCAATTCAACTGAAGAATTGACGGTAAGCGTGCCGGTGTCTCCGGATCCATAGTCATCGTTTTCCGCCCAAATGAAATAGTTTCCGGCAGGAAGGAGCTCATCAAGGAATGCAGCGGAGCAATTGTCTGCCGAGTGGTAGCTGTTGTCGTCTTCAGCAAGGTAGTTGTCATTCGATTCTGACCACGGCGCACTGCCCGAATACAGGTAAATTTCAGGATCAACAAACCCGTTTTCCTCTTCGTCGGCTTCGCTCGCATAACAACTTTGATTTGAATTTACCGTAATTGAAACACGAGTTTCCTCGGTGAGAACAAAGTTGTACTGGGCTGCTGGACTTTCAAACGTGTAGCTGTTTGGCATTTCACCTAATTCTGGAAGAACAGTTTCGATGAGCGCTGGATCAGCTTCACTCAATTCCACATTTGTGATTGCAGTAGGTGGCAACATCCCAGCGATCTGAGGAGTGCCAACAAATTCGGCAATCCAGTCACCACCATAAGTCGAATCATCGTAGTAAGAACACAAAAAGCCGATTTCTACGCCTCCAACTGTCTGCGGATGCGAGGTTGATGAATACTCGTAATGTTCAATTTCTGGGTTAAACACATACCAGTTAATTGCAAAATTGTTTTCGTTAGAACATTCCCCTAGAGTAGAAAAATTCAAGAAGGTTGAGCCAGTGTCATTTGCGGTAAATCCATAAGTTCCAGGGAAATTCAGCAGCGAACGAAATAGGTCTTCTTCAGTGGACTGTGTGCATACACCTTCAGTGTCTTCAGGAACAGTAAAACTAATTGGTTCGCCTTGCGGGCGATCGGTGTTGTAGCCGTCTAGGAACGTCTGCTCACCATTCACCAAATAAAAGTTGAACCAGAACTGTTGATTTTCTGCAACAGTGAATGAGCCTTCTGAAGCACATTCAACAAGCGGATACACACCCCTATTACTCATGTCTTCGATAGCGACATTAAACAGACTTCCGTCCGAACAACTCCATGAAATACCCGTTGATGACAATGTCATTGAACAAGGAGAGTCTTCACCGTCAGCAACTGTTGTGTCTGATGAAACACCCTGTGAAGCAATGTCGTATGAAATTTTGAATGTCACTGGAGTCTCTGGCGTAAGCCCAGAAATGTCTAATGGGCCAGATGCCAAAACCGCACCATCGGCACCAATTTCGTTGCCATCTTTATTGAGCACCCAAATCATTCCATCTGCAGATAGTGAGGAATAGACGAACCCATCAGGACAGTCATCGCTCAATACAGCATTTTCAGCGGAGCCACTCATTGTTCCCGTGCAAGTCACAGTTGTGGATTCTTCACTGGCAGCGTCTTGAGCTGCTTCCGGCGTATACGTAAAGGTGACAACTTTTGTACTTTCGCTTGCTGCGTCCCAAGTACCACTTGCAACCACTTGCGAACCAACGTTTGCTTGCCATTCAATGGCTTGAGTTGACTGCGAATTAACAATTTGCACCACAACTTCTTCACAAGTAGACGTTCCTCCAAACACTGGGCCACTTAGCGTGATTTCGCAAGTTTTTTCTGCGCTTACTACTCCATCGCCTTCACATAACGGCTGTGCTTCAGCTGCAGCAAGGTCCATTTGCGCTTGTTGTTGTTCTGGCGTCAGTGCGCCACCATCCAACGAAGGTGGAACCGTGGTATCACCGCTTGATGCAACACGAACTGCTGGGCGTCGGTATCCACCGCCATCTGCCGCCGCAGTTGGTTCTGTCATCGGGATCGTGCTTGAAGGTGAATCACTCACAACAGAATCCTCTGTTGCAGGAACCGTGGTGTCTGAAAGTGGATCACCCGGAGTACCTCCACCCATTGCCGCATCAAATGCATCTTGTGCTGTCTTGACAGCAGCATCTTTTTCTTCTTGCGTTGCATAACACAGTGCGCTGTTTTTGGTGCGACCACTGGAGTCCCCACCACCGCACGAGGCAAGGAGAAGTGCAACAACTGAAATCGCTGAAAGTAAACGGACCTTGCGGCTCATGGGAGACCTCACATTGAAATTGGGTTTAGACTCACAGACTAAACCTAGATTTAGCCTGTGTCAACAATCCCTCGCCTAAAGCGGATGGCCCTCGGGAACAGTAAATTTTCCTTCCTGGCTCTACAGTCGCCATATGGCCAAATTTGCCCGCTTCCTTGAAGTGGCCATTCAGGCTGCCGACGCCGCCGATGCCATGAGTTTGGCGGGGTTTAAGGGCGCAGTATTCACCGTTTCCCGCAAGGCCGACAACAGCGAAGTCACCGAAATTGACCGCAACACCGAAACGGCGATCTCCTCAGTGCTTCGCGGCGCATTTCCCGAATTTGGTATCTATGGCGAAGAGCATGGAGTGAGTGGACCAACCGATGCCGAGTACATATGGGTTATCGACCCAATTGACGGAACCACCAATTTCGTGCGCGGCGTTCCCGTATGGGGTTCACTCATTGCACTCATATGCAACGAAGTTCCCATTCTCGGTGTGGTGTCCGCACCCGCGCTTGGCATGCGTTGGTGGGCGACAGTTGGTGAAGGCGCCTTCTTCAATGGCACACGTATACATGTATCCCGAGTGAATGAACTCTCTGCAGCACACGTGAGCACCACGCCAAACAAGGGTTGGGAACATGTTGGTGGCTTACCCGCGTTACAGCAGCTGCAAGTAGACGCACTTCGTTCGCGAGGGTTTGGCGATTTCTGGCAACACATGTTGGTTGCGCAAGGTGCAATTGACATTGCTATCGATGCAATTGGGCTTGCGCCATACGACAATGCCGCCATCTACCCAATCGTGCAGGAAGCCGGCGGAACGATCACCGATCGATTTGGCAATGTGGATTGGCGTGCGAATTCATCGGTAAGCAGCAACGGACTTCTGCATCGCACTGTCATTGAT
>Ga0214921_10008797_pt1 | contig 12953 bp, 11 predicted proteins | sample LL1505_MetaG_FD_177992 | JGI IMG/M metagenome (GOLD analysis project Ga0214921, IMG submission 177992) | Freshwater microbial communities from Lake Lanier, Atlanta, Georgia, United States - LL-1505 | ecosystem: Environmental > Aquatic > Freshwater > Lake | place: USA: Georgia | collected... | reverse complement strand
CATGGGCCTTTTGTCCATGTGCGATATGGCGGTGGCCGCAGAGCATGCGGTCTTTGGTTTGCCCGAGGTCAAAGTGGGCGTATTCCCCGCCCAGGTGCTCAGCGTCTTGCAGCACCTGGTTCCGCGGCGTACGCTGGTGGAAATGTGCATTACCGGCGAGCCCATTAGTAGCCTGCAGGCCTTGGAGTTTGGTCTGGTCAATTACATCGACCGCGATGTCGATGCCAAGCTGCAATGGTTGCTGGAACGCTTGCTGGACAAGTCGCCCGCTGCGGTGCGGCGAGGGCTGTACATGCTCAAGAAAATGGAAACCATGGCGTTTGAGGAATCGATGGCTTTTACCGAGAGCCAAATTGCGCTCTTTACCCTGACAGAAGACGCGCGCGAAGGCCAACTGGCCTTTCAAGAAAAGCGCAAACCCCAATGGAGCGGGAAGTAAGTCCACGCCTAGGGCAAGCCACTTGCACCCACAACGCATGAACGACACTACTTTTGACTACATCATCATCGGCGCCGGCACTGCCGGTTGCCTGCTAGCCAACCGCCTGAGCGCCGACGCCTCCAAGCGCGTGCTGCTGATTGAGGCTGGGCGGCGCGATGATTACCACTGGATCCATATCCCGGTGGGCTATTTATATTGCATCGGTAACCCACGTACCGACTGGTTGTTCAAAACCGAGCCCGAAGCCGGGCTCAATGGCCGCAGCCTGATTTACCCGCGTGGCAAAACCTTGGGCGGTTGCAGCAGCATCAACGGGATGATTTACATGCGCGGCCAGGCACGCGATTACGCCCGTTGGGTTGATGTAACTGGTGAGCCGCAGTGGAGCTGGGACAACAGCCTGCCTTATTTCCAACTGCACGAAGACCACTACAAGGGGGCCGACGCTTTGCATGGCGCACGCGGCACCGCACCGGCGCTGATGCAGGACGGCGATACCCCCTACCGCGCGCTGCTGCGCCACCATAACGCTGGCGGTGAGTGGCGCGTAGATAAACAACGTTTGCGCTGGGAAGTCCTGGAAGCCTTTGCCAAGGCGGCGGTGCAAGCGGGGATCCCGGCCACCGAGGATTTCAACCGGGGTGACAACGAAGGGGTAGGCTTTTTTGAAGTCAACCAAAAAAACGGCTGGCGCTGGAATACGGCCAAAGCTTTTTTGCGGCCCACCTGCTATGCCCGGCCCAATTTTGAACTCTGGACTGGCGCGCAGGCGAGCGAATTGGTGCTGGAAAACCACCCGGGCACCGCCAAACCTTTGCGCTGCACTGGGGTCAAAGTCTGGAATGGCCATGAAATGGTGACCGCCCATGCGCGTCGCGAAGTGATTTTGAGCGCCGGTGCGGTGGCATCGCCCCAGTTGCTGCAACTCTCGGGCATAGGGCCGTCTGCGCTGTTGCAATCCAAAGGCATCGCGTTGCGCCTGGACCTGCCTGGAGTGGGCGCTAATTTGCAAGACCACTTGCAAATCCGCACGGTTTTCAGAGTAAAAAATACACCCACCCTGAACACGATGGCCTCTAGCCTTTGGGGCAAGGCGCGTATCGGTCTGGAATATGTTTTCAAACGCAGTGGGCCCATGAGCATGGCACCCAGCCAGTTGGGCGCCTTCACCCGCAGCGATCCGCAGCAGCCTTACCCGAACATCCAATACCACGTGCAACCGCTGAGCCTGGACGCCTTCGGCTCGCCACTGCATACCTTCAATGCCATGACGGCCAGTGTCTGTAACCTCAACCCCACCAGCCGGGGCACGGTGAACATCCGCACCCCAGACTTCCGCGACGCACCAGCGATTGCGCCCAATTACCTGAGCACAGATACCGACCGCAAAGTAGCCGCCGACTCTTTGCGGGTAACGCGCCGCATCATGGCCCAGGGCGCGATGCAGCCATTCGCGCCGGAGGAGTACAAGCCCGGCGTGCAATACCAAAGTGACGAAGAGTTAGCCAAGCTGGCCGGTGACATTGCCAGTACGATTTTTCACCCCGTAGGCACCACCAAGATGGGTCGGGCTGACGACCCGCTGGCCGTGGTCGACCCCCGTCTGAAGGTGCGCGGCGTAGCCGGCCTACGGGTGGTAGATGCCGGCGTCATGCCCTTTGTTACCAGCGGCAACACCAATTCACCCACGCTGATGATTGCTGAGAAAGCCGCCCAGTGGATTGCCGAGGATGCGCAAAGCTAAGGGGAAACACGCAAGGGTAAGTCCTGATGTTTATTCGGCACCGCAACGCTACAGTGCGCGGGTGCCTCAATAGAGGTCACACTTCGAAAAGCGAAGGGCAGCCCACCAGGCCGCGAGCGATTCCGAGGAGACCATAAGACCCTGGCAAAGCCACGGTCGACACACCTCCCCAAGAGGCAAAAAGCACCAACTGCGTTGGTGCTTTTTTTTGACCGTTTTTTAGCCCGGGCGAGCGCTTGAGATGCTCACTCGCCCGCCGCCTACACTTAGCGGAACTTGGCGCCTTGTTGTGGCTCGCGCTGGGCTTCGTGCTCCTACGACGTTTATTTACCATACCCAGCTCCCCCATGGAATTGCTGCTTGTTTGCACCGCTTCGCTCTTAGCCGGTTTTGTCGATTCGATCGTCGGGGGCGGCGGTTTGATTCTGATCCCCTCTTTATTTGCGTTATTCCCGACCGCAGCGCCGGCCACACTGTTTGGAACCAACAAAGGCGCGTCCATTTGGGGCACCGGTTTGGCCACGGTGCAATACAGCCGCCGTGTCACCATGGTCTGGCGCGCGCTGCTGCCCGCTGCTGCCGCGGCCTTGTTAGCCGCATTTGCCGGTGCTTGGTTGGTGACCGTGGTCTCGCCAGCCCTGTTACGCAAAATCTTGCCCGGCCTCTTGGTTTTGCTATTGGCTTATACCCTTACAAAGAAAGATTTAGGACGCGCACACGCACCGCGCTTTGAAGGCCGCCGCGAAATGCTGGTGCTTGCGGCTATTGGGACATTGGTAGGTTTTTACGACGGCTTTTTCGGGCCCGGTACCGGTAGCTTTTTTGTGTTCTTGCTAGTGCGTGTAGCGGGTTACGATTTTTTGCATGCATCGGCCAGTGCCAAATTACTCAATACCGCGAGCAATCTGGCGGCCTTGGTCTTGTTCGCTTGGAAGGGGCATGTATGGTGGCATTTGGTGCTTGCGATGGCGCTGTCCAATATGGCCGGCAGCCTAGCGGGCACGCATCTAGCGCTCAAACACGGCACCGGCTTTGTACGCGTCGTGTTTATGGTGGTGGTTGCAGCCTTGATCGCTAAAACCTCGTGGGATGCGTTTCTGGCCTGATGCGGTGTGACGCTCAGGGCTTGGCCACCAAGCCTGGTGGCTCAGCGGTTTGCAAAGGCGGCGGCCAACTGACGTCGGAGGCTGCGCGCGGTTTGCCAATTGGGGCGGTGGCCTGGCCTTTGCGCACTGCCGCCAGGTCTTCGTCATTAGGGTATTGCTGCATGAGCCAGTAATCAAACACGCGCCGTGCAATCGGCGCGGCCGACGCGGACCCGAAACCGGCGTTTTCCACAATGACCGCCAACGCGATTTTCGGGTCATCCGCAGGCGCGAATGCAATGTACAGCGAATGGTCGCGTTGGTGCTCTTCCATACGCGCCGCGTTGTATTTCTCGTTCTTATTCAGGCTAACCGCCTGGGCGGTGCCGGTTTTGCCGCCACTCAAGTAGCCAGCGCCCGCAAAGGCGCGCGCGGAGGTGCCTTCCTGCGTCACGCCGACCATGGCTTGCACTATCACATTGATGTTTTCCGGTGCCAGCTTTAGGTCTTCAGGGCGCGGGGCCAGGCGCTCACTGCGCGTATGCGTGCTGGCGTCTTCGGTGGCCAAGACCAAGCGCGGTGTGTACTTTATTCCTTTGTTCGCCAAAGTTGCCGTGGCCTGCGCCAGTTGGAGCATGGTGAAGCTGTTGTAACCCTGACCAATGCCCAGCGAAATAGTCTCGCCCGCATACCATTTTTGGTGCTCGGGCTTGCTGTAATAGCGCCGCTTCCATTCCTGGCTCGGCAACACGCCGCGCACCTCGCCCAGAACGTCGATGCCAGTCATCTGACCAAAGCCCAGTGGCTTCATGAAGTCGTGCATGGTGTCTACGCCCAACTCATTGGCCAGCGAATAAAAATAGGCGTTGCTCGACTCCACAATCGCCCGACGCATATCCATGATGCCGCCGCGCTCATTCTCCGGGCTACCAAAGCGGTGGCCGCCGAACATATAAAAACCTGGATCGTTGATCAAAGTGCTGGGCTTGCGCGTACCCGTCTGTAAGGCCGCCAGCGCCATAAAGGGCTTGTAAGTCGAGCCCGGCGGATAGGTTCCGCGCAAAGCACGGTTGAGCAGGGGTTTGTCAGGCGATTCATTGAGCATTTGCCAGTTGTCCTGGTCAATACCTTCGACAAATAAATTCGAATCAAATGTGGGTTTGCTGACAAAAGCCAGCACATCACCGTTCTGCGGGTTGATGGCTACCAGCGCGCCGCGCCGCTCGCCAAACATGCTCTCCACCAATTGCTGTAGTTTGATATCGATGGTCAGCACCACCGTATCACCTGGTGTGGCTTTGCTGCTGCTCAGGCGCCGCATAGCGCGACCACCGGCAGAGGTTTCAATATGTTCAACGCCAGTAATGCCGTGTAACTGGCGCTCAAAGCTTTGTTCCACGCCGAGCTTGCCTATGTAGGCGGTGCCCCGGTAATTGGCCTGGTCATCGTCGTCTTCGATTTTTTCTTTCTCGCTTTGGTTGATGCGTCCGATGTAACCGATGACATGGCTAGCCAGTTCCCCATAGGGATAATTACGAAATAGGCGCGCCTTGATCTCCACGCCGGGAAAGCGAAAACGCTGGGCGGCAAAGCGTGCGACCTCGACATCCGTCAAGCGGTTGCGCACAGGTAGCGACTCAAAAGTCTTTGATTCTTCGAGTAGCTTTTTAAAACGGCGTCGGTCGCGCGGCGTGATCTCTACCACTTCAGCCAAAGCATCTATGGTCGCTTCCAAATCATTGGTTTTGGAAGGCGTAATTTCCAGTGTGTACGCCGAATAATTGCTGGCCAGCACAATGCCGTTGCGGTCTTGAATCAAGCCCCGGTTGGGCACAATAGGGACAATCGCAGTACGGTTGCTTTCGGCTTGCGCCAGCAAGTCATCGTGGCGCCAGAGTTGCAAATACATCAGACGCAGTAGCAGCAACAAAAAGCACCCCAACACCAGCATCGTGAAGACGAAAATGCGCTGGCGAAAGCGGTGCAAGTCGTGGTCGATATTGCGCAAGTCCATGGTGCGCTTTGCCTAGAGTGGACGGTTATCGTCCGGGTCTGGCGCGCGGCGCTGCGGTGCCAGCAACATCCAACTGATCAAGGGCCACAGTAGCGCCTCGCCCACCGGCGCCATCAAAGCCGACCAGCCGGGAAAATTGCCGCCAATCATGGCATTGAGAACGAGTTCCACCATATGCACCAACGCAAACAAGGGCAGCACCTGCAGCGTCTGTTCCGACAAACTAAACCACAGCAAACGGCGGTGCACCATGATCGCGAAATAACTCAGCACCGTATAGGCCATGGCGTGCTGCCCAAGTAGGCCGCCCTGGTACACGTCAAGCAGCAAGCCAAATACAAATGCGGCGGCGACGCCGACACGCATGGTCTGGTGTACCGTCCAAAATACCAGCACGATGGACAGCACATCAGGCGCCCATGCAGCGCGACCCCACAGCAGCATATTGCCCAGCATATTGGCAGCAAAAGCTAACAACAGGCTCAACCACAAAAATGCAGGGTTCACCGGCATCAGCAGGCGCTGGCCCGGGCGCATGATCATCGGCGACCTCCGCTTCGCACAGGCTTGTGCTCCGGCTCAGGCGGCGGTCGCGCCACGGCGGCCTGCGCAGCGGGCAGCAGCACCAACACATGGCGGGCACCGGCGACCATGGCAATCGGCACGCATTCGATGCGAGCAAACACTGCCTCGGTACGCCGCTCCACTTTGTCCACCCGGGCCACCGGCAAGCCCGGCGGGTAAATGCCATCAACACCACTGGTGGTAAGCAGATCGCCTGCGCTGACATCCGCATTGGCAGCCATAAAACGCAGCTCCAACGCGTTGGCATTGCGTGTGGTTTCGCCATAAGCGACACCGCGCGCGCCCGTGCGTGCATTGACCACAGGAATCGCATGGTCGCGGTCGGTAATCAGGGTCACCTCGCTGGACACGGGAAAGACTCGCGTGACCTGGCCGATCACACCGAACTCGTCAATCACCGGCGAAGCCAAATGCACGCCCTGACTTTCGCCTCTGTCGAGCACCACTTTACGGGTGTACGGGTCGGCGGCGTCATACACCACTTGGGCTGCCAGCGTGCCGGGCGATTGCCGCTCCTGCAAATTCAAAATACCACGCAGGCGCTGGTTTTCCAAAATCAACTGCTCAGTTTGCTGGGCGCGCTGGCGCTGCTCAGCCAATTGCTGACGCAATAGCTGTACGGTTGCCTCTTTGGTGAACATGCCATCCATGCGCTCATTGGCATGCTGGGACAAGCTCAGTGGCTGCAACACCAACCATTGCAGCGGGTAGAGCGCGGTGGCAATGCTTGCGCGCAAGGGCTGCACCATGTGAAACCGCGCATCGGCCACCATCAACAAAAGTGCCATGGCACTAAATACCACCAGGCGAGACAGGGCCGACGGGCCTTGCCGAAAAAACGGAGGGGGGTCTCGGCCCAGCGAAGCCAGAGCCATCGCTGCGTCCGGCGCTTACTCGTTAGTGAAAATCGAGCCCAAGCGTTCCATTTGTTCCAGCGCGATGCCGCAACCGCGCACCACACAGGTCAAGGGATCTTCGGCTACCAGCACCGGCAGGCCGGTTTCTTCAGCGAGTAAGCGGTCCAAGTCGCGCAGCAGCGCGCCACCACCGGTAAGCATCATGCCCCGGTCGGCAATATCGGCGCCCAATTCCGGCGGCGTTTGCTCCAGCGCATTTTTCACAGCAGAAACAATATTGTTGAGCGGATCGGTGAGTGCTTCCAAAATTTCATTGGAAGAGATGGTGAACGAACGGGGAACGCCTTCTGACAGGTTGCGCCCGCGCACTTCCATTTCCTTCACTTCGGAGCCCGGGAAGGCCGAGCCAATTTGTTTCTTGATAGCCTCTGCGGTCGGCTCGCCGATCAGCATGCCGTAGTTGCGGCGGATGTAGTTGATGATGGCCTCGTCAAACTTGTCACCGCCCACGCGCACGCTGCCTTTGTAGACCATGCCGCCGAGCGAAATCACGCCCACCTCGGTGGTACCGCCGCCGATGTCCACCACCATGGAGCCACAAGCCTCGGAGACCGGCAAGCCGGCGCCAATAGCGGCAGCCATGGGCTCTTCAATCAAATAGACGTCGCTGGCACCTGCGCCCAAGGCCGATTCGCGGATAGCGCGGCGCTCGACCTGGGTAGAGCCGCAGGGCACGCAAATAATGATGCGTGGGCTGGGCCGAAATACGCTGCGCGGATGCACCATCTTGATGAACTGCTTGAGCATTTGCTCGGTGACGGTGAAGTCGGCAATCACACCGTCTTTCATGGGGCGAATGGCTTCGATATTGCCGGGTACTTTGCCCAGCATGGCCTTGGCTTCTTTGCCCACGGCCTGAATGGATTTTTTGCCCTGGGGACCGCCTTCGTGGCGGATCGCAACCACCGAAGGCTCGTCGAGCACAATGCCTTTGTCGCGCACAAAAATCAGGGTGTTGGCGGTACCCAAATCAATGGCCAGGTCGGTTGAAAAATAACGGGTGAAAGCTCCAAGCATGGCGTGTCCTTGTCGACATGCAGCGCGGTCGCATGCTGCATCGTCTGTGTTTTGTCGGTAACTGGCTGATTTCAGGCGCAAACGGCAGGGTGAAAGGCCGTGCAAGCCAAAGGCGAGATAATAACCCATTGCCCCCAAAATTCCGCCTTGCACACGGGGGCACCTCAAGCAAGCCACCCGGTAAAGACCGCTTTTTTCACATGTCCCTGACTTCCCACGATATTGATCGCCTCGCGCAGCTCTCTCGGCTGCAATTTGAAGCGCCTGCTGCCGAGCGCATGCTTGGACAGCTCAATGGTTTTTTTGAGATCGTTGAGCAAATGCGTGCCGTGGACACCCAAGGCGTGGTGCCCATGGCGCACCCGGTCGATGCGATGCAGGGCTTAAGCCAGGCGATTGCCGACGCCGACGCACACGGCATGACGCTGCGTTTGCGCGAGGACGTGGTCAGCGAGCCCAACCAGCGGGAAGCCAACCAGCGTAGCGCTCCCGCAGTAGAAAGCGGCTTGTTCTTGGTGCCGAAAGTGATCGAGTAAACCATGGCTGATCTGCACAACAAAAGCGTGGCGCAGTTGGCGGCTATGCTGAAACATAAAGAAGTCAGTGCGGTGGAAGTGGCCACGCGTTTTCTAGCGCGCATAGGCGGCAATCCGCACACCGCTTTTCTGGATGTCAATAGCGAAGTGACGCTGGCGCAGGCCCGAGCCTCTGATGAGAAAATTGCCGTAGGCACCGCAGGTCCTTTAGAAGGTGTGCCAATTGCGCACAAAGATATTTTCGTCACCAAAGATTTTGCAACTACTGCGGGCTCCAAGATATTGCAAGACTACCGCTCGCCGTTTGACGCTACGGTCGTCATGCGTTTGCGCGATGCGGGTATGGTGACGCTGGGCAAACTCAATTGCGATGAATTCGCTATGGGCTCGGCCAATGAAAACTCGGCTTACGGCGCGGTAACCAACCCCTGGGATACCACACGCATTCCCGGTGGATCGTCCGGCGGCAGCGCTGCGGCAGTGGCAGCGCGCTTGACCCCCGCGGCAACCGGCACCGACACCGGCGGATCCATCCGACAGCCAGCGGCGTTTTGTGGCATCACCGGCATCAAACCCACGTACGGCCGCGCCTCGCGTTACGGCATGGTGGCGTTCGCCTCCAGCCTGGACCAGGCCGGCCCGATGGCGCGCAGCGCCGAAGATTGCGCTTTGTTGTTATCAGCCATGTGTGGGCCCGACCTGGACCGGGATTCGACGTCGCTAAATGTGGCGAAGGAAGATTTTTCGCGGACCTTGATGCTGCCGCTTCAAGGTTTGCGCGTGGGTGTTGCGAACGAGTTTTTCGGTGAAGGCTTGGCCGACGATGTACGCAGCGCCATCGACACCGCCTTGAAGCAACTGCAAGCCCAAGGCGCTAAATTGGTGCCCATCGCATTGCCACGCACCGAGTTGTCTATTCCGGTGTACTACATCATCGCGCCGGCCGAAGCGTCAAGCAACCTCAGCCGTTTTGATGGCGTGAAATTCGGGCACCGCGCCAAAGATTTTTCGGACCTGGCAAGCATGTACGAAAAAACCCGTAGCGAGGCCTTTGGCGATGAAGTGAAGCGCCGCATCATGATCGGTGCCTATGTGCTGTCGCATGGTTATTACGACGCCTACTATTTGCAAGCACAAAAGATACGCCGCATGATTGCGGATGATTTTCAGCAAGCCTTCGATCAGTGCGACATGATTGCGGGTCCGGTTGCACCGACCACGGCATGGAAACTCGGCGATAAGTCAGACGACCCGCTAGCCAATTACCTGGCCGACATTTTCACCCTACCTGCTTCGCTGGCAGGTTTGCCCGGCATGAGCCTGCCGGTAGGATTTGGTGAAAGCGGTATGCCCGTAGGCATGCAACTGATAGGCAACTATTTGCAAGAGACAAAGTTGTTGAACGTAGCGCACCAGTACCAATTGCACACCGACCATCACCTCAAGACCCCAGGAGGTGTCGCATGAATAGCCCACTAGTTCACGGCTATGAAGTCGTCATTGGTTTCGAAACCCATGCCCAACTCTCAACACAGAGCAAAATCTTCAGCCGGGCGTCTACCGCCTTTGGTGCCGAGCCCAACACCCAAGCTTGCGCGGTCGATTTAGCCTTGCCCGGCACCTTGCCGGTAATGAACAAAGGCGCAGTCGAGCGTGCCATTGAACTTGGGCTGGCACTGGGCTCTCACATCGCAGAGCGCAGCGTTTTTGCACGTAAAAACTATTTTTACCCCGACCTGCCCAAGGGCTACCAAATCAGCCAGTTTGAAATCCCCGTGGTGCAAGGCGGCGCGGTGTCTTTCTTTTTGGGCGATGAGAAAAAAACTGTGCGCCTGGTGCGTGCGCATTTAGAAGAAGATGCGGGAAAGTCCTTGCACGAGGATTTCATTGGACAGTCCGGCATCGACCTGAACCGCGCCGGCACGCCTCTGCTGGAGATCGTCACCGAGCCCGATATGCGCTCGAGCGAAGAAGCCGTGGCCTACGCCAAAGAGCTGCACAAAATTGTCACTTGGATTGGCATTTGTGACGGCAATATGCAAGAGGGTAGTTTCCGCTGCGACGCCAATGTGTCGGTACGCAAACCCGGCGCGCCTTTGGGCACACGGCGTGAAATCAAAAATCTCAACAGCTTCAAGTTTATGCAGCAGGCCATCGACTATGAAGTACGCTGGCAAATTGAACAGATCGAAGATGGCCGCGCGATACAGCAAGCCACCGTTTTGTTCAACCCCGACACCGGTGAAACACGGGCCATGCGCACCAAAGAAGACGCTGCCGATTACCGCTACTTCCCCGACCCGGATTTGCCACCGTTGGTGATTTCGCGCGAATGGGTGGAACGCGTGCGCAGTGAGATGGCGGAGTTGCCGCGGGTGATGGCTGAGCGCTTTGTGACGCAATACGGATTACCCGAATACGACGCTAGCACGCTCACGCAAAGCAAGGCGATGGCGGCTTATTTTGAAGAGACGGTCAAGGCTTGCGGGCAAGCTAAGTTAGCGAGTAACTGGATCATGGGCGAGTTGTCGCGGCGCATGAATGCCGATGGCCTGGGCATCGAGCAGTTGCCCGTGAAGGCGGCGCAGGTCGGCGCATTGATTCAGCGTATCGCTGACGACACCATCAGTAACAACGCGGCCAAACAAGTGTTCGATGCTTTATGGAATGACAACGGCGAAGTAGACGCCATCATCGAAGCCAAAGGCCTCAAACAAATGAACGACACCGGCGCCTTAGAAGCCATCATCGACGAAGTACTGGCCGCCAACCCGAAAAACGTCGAAGAGTTCAAAGCCGGTAACGCCAAAGCCTTGAACGGTTTGGTCGGCCCCATCATGAAAGCCAGCAAAGGCAAGGCCAATCCGGCGCAGGTTAATGCGCTGTTGCTGAAGAAACTGGGTTGATCTCGCCTTGGTGAAGATGTTCACACCTTAACCCAATCCTCCACCACCAGCAAACCAACATGCGCAAATGCTTTGTCATTGCTCACCAGCGTGGCTTTTAGATGCAATGCATGCGCCGCAATTTGTAAATCCAGCGCGGCCAGCGGGGTACCTTTTTTATATAGCGCCGCGCGCAAGGTGCCGTAGCTTTGCGCCACTGCGTCATCCCAGGGTATCACTTCCACGCGGCGCAAAAACTCCTGGACTGCCGCTTGCAATGCCACTGCCTGCGGGCGCTTTGCAAGTCCAAAGGCCAACTCACCCGCCGTGATGGCGGATATGCATACCTTGTGCATGGGAACTGCCAATAGCCGCGCAATGGCTTGGGGGTGTTGCTTGATGATGTGGCTCACCGTGTTGGTGTCCAGCATATAGAGCGTAGGCATGGCTATGTTCAGTGCCCAAGCGGCTTCGAAATCGCATCCAAAGGATCACGTTCTGGCCCTTGCTGGTGCCCGGCGCCTTGTCGCTCGTCGGAGCTCAAGAAATCATCTGCCCGCTCGATCGCCTGCGCGGCCACCAAAAATCCGTCCCAGTCATGCGGCCGCCTGGAGAGGATGACGTCACCGGTAAGCGCATCTTTGCGAATAAAAACCTCGGTGGTGTCAAATCGAAACGCAGCGGGCAGGCGCACGGCCTGGCTGCGGCCATTGGCAAATAGTTTGGCGGCTTGGGACACGGAGGGCCTCCCGGCAATGAATGGTAGATACCAAAGTATATGCCAATGTACTCAGGCGCACGAACACTCTAACGCCACCTCAAACCAAAAAAACCCGCCCTCCGCGCGGTCGCACCAGCACCGGGTCAGCGTCGCGCAGGGGCCTGGCGGCGTAGTCTTGCAGGCCCAGGTGCACTTCCAGCACTTCGCCCGGGGGCAGGATGGACGCATCTTGCGGGCTAATCTCCAGGCGCACCAGCGGGCCCGCGGCCAGCACGCGCAGCACCTGGGCCTTAATCCACCCGGTGGCATCACCCGCACCGGGCGCAGCGTCAGAGCGCAGCTCCAGTTCGTAGGGGCGTACAAAGGCATATCCAGCCTGCTGCGGCGCGGCCTGGTGTAATTCCGGGCAGGCAATACGCGCTTGGTCTTTGCCAATGCGCAAGCTGCCATCCTCAATATGCCCTTGCAAACGGTTGACCTGTCCCAGAAAACTAAACACAAACGGACTGGCCGGTTGCTCCCACACCGCTTGCGGAGTACCGACCTGCTCGATACGGCCCCGGTTCATCAGCACCACGCGGTCGGACACTTCGAGCGCTTCCTCTTGGTCATGGGTGACAAAGACGCTGCTGACATGTAACTCGTCATGCAAACGGCGCAGCCAGCGGCGCAACTCTTTGCGCACTTTGGCATCCAATGCGCCAAAAGGTTCATCCAGCAGCAAGACCTGCGGCTCTACCGCCAGCGCGCGGGCTAAGGCAATGCGCTGACGCTGCCCGCCCGAGAGCTGGGCCGGGTAGCGGTCGCCCAGCCAATCGAGCTGCACCAGATCGAGCAATTGATGCACTTTGTCTTTGATCTGCGCTTCGCTAGGGCGGCTGGCACGCGGCCGCATGCGCAGGCCAAAGGCTACGTTGTCAAACACCGTCATGTGCCGGAACAAGGCATAGTGCTGGAACACAAAGCCGACGTTGCGCTCACGCGGGTGTACGCCGGTGGCATCGACG
>Ga0214921_10008796_pt1 | contig 12954 bp, 15 predicted proteins | sample LL1505_MetaG_FD_177992 | JGI IMG/M metagenome (GOLD analysis project Ga0214921, IMG submission 177992) | Freshwater microbial communities from Lake Lanier, Atlanta, Georgia, United States - LL-1505 | ecosystem: Environmental > Aquatic > Freshwater > Lake | place: USA: Georgia | collected... | reverse complement strand
GGGGCTTTTACGGCCCGATTGCAGATCTGCCTTTGGTGGGGGCGCCTGTTGTTGTTGTCGGCACAGGTGGCGCGGCGCATGCCGTGCTCTTTGCTTTGTCGCGGGTCGGGGCTGGGCCAGTCACATTGCTGGCGCGCAACCCCCTCAAAGGGGCGGCACTTTTGGCGCGATTTGGCCTGAAGGGCGACGTGCGCCCCATAGAATCCGCACTTCCGCCCGCACAATTGCTGGTCAACACCAGCTCGCTTGGCATGGTGGGGCAGCCCGCCTTCGCGCCCGACCTTTCCCCCCTGCCCGACAATGCTCTGATCTATGATATTGTCTATGCGCCCTTAATGACGCCGCTGCTGCAGGCTGCCGACGCCCGAGACCTTCAGATCGTGGACGGACTTGATATGCTGGTCGGACAAGCGGCCATTGCCTTTGAACTCTTTTTTGGGGCAGCCCCGCCGCGCGATCGGGATGAGGAGCTGCGTGAAAGGCTCTTGGCATGATCCGTATTGGCCTGACCGGCTCCATCGGCATGGGAAAGTCCGCCGTCTCGGCCATGTTTCGGCAGATGGGCGTCCCGGTCTTTGATGCCGATGCTGAGGTGCACAAGCTGCAAGGCCCAGATGGCGCGCTTGTCGCGCGGATTGAAGCGCGTTTCCCCGGCACCACGGGCGCGCAGGGCGTTGATCGGCAAAAATTGGGCGCGGCCGTGCTGGGCAAGCCAGATGAACTGCGCGCGTTGGAGCATATTGTCCACCCGGCGGTTTTTTTTGCCCGGCAGGCCTTTTTGCGGCGTCACCGATCCCGCCCAATCATTGTGTTGGACATTCCACTTTTGTTTGAAAAAGGGGGTGCGGGTCAGGCAGATGTCACAGTCGTCGTCTCTGCCCCCGCCTTTTTGCAGCGTCGCCGGGTGTTGCGTCGTAAGAATATGACGCCTGCAAAACTGGCTCATATCCGACATTTGCAGATCCCCGATCATGTGAAGCGGCAGAAGGCTGACTTTGTCATTGAAACGGGCACATCCATGATGGTGACACGCGCCGAAGTGCGTCGCCTGATCGCTTGCCTTTCCCAAAGAAAGAGCCGATAGATCTGCCAATGCGTGAAGTCGTTTTTGATACCGAAACGACAGGGCTTAACGCCGCTTTAGGCGATCGGCTTGTTGAAATCGGATGTGTGGAACTGGTCAACCGGGTTGAGACTGGCCGGGTCTATCACGCCTATTATAATCCAGAACGACCCATGGCGCCTGAAGCCCAAGCGGTGCACGGCCTGTCGGATGCCTTCCTTGCCGATAAGCCATTTTTTGGTGATCTGGTGGAAGATCTGCTCGATTTTATCGAGGAAAGCCCTTTGGTTGCGCATAATGCATCCTTTGACTTTGCGTTTCTCAATGAGGAGCTGTCGCGAATCAACCGCCCAGACATTGCGCCTGCTCGGATGATCGACACTTTGTCGTTATCGCGGAGCAGATTTCCCGGCGCCAAGCATAGCCTGGATGCCCTGTGCACCCGCTTTGGCATTGATCGATCGCACCGGATTAAGCATGGCGCGCTGCTTGATGCGCAATTGCTCGCCCAAGTTTATGTTGAGCTCACCGGAGGTCGCCAAATTGGTCTGGGTCTGGCTGATGCTCCTTTGACGGCGGACGTGGCGGATGATCTTGGCCGGTCGCTGACCGCCAGTCGTCCAGCCCGCGCGGCCCGCCCCCATTCGGCGGACCCGGCAGAGATTGAGCGCCACCGCGCTTTCATCATGACACTCAGTGACCCTTTATGGGGGCTGGGTGAAGATGAGGAGGGTCGCGCCGCCGCCTAAGTTGAAGCTGACCGAGTTGATGTTGGGAAAATCCTTCCTAGCTAGGACAGTGAAAGGAGAGAAATTATGGACATCCGTGTTTCAGGCCATCAAGTCGACACCGGGGGTGCTCTCCAGAGCCAAGTGAACGATCGGCTACAGGCGATAGCGACCAAATATTTTTCCCGCGCACACAGTGCCCATGCGACCTTCAGCAAAGGCCCGCATGATCATGGTTTTGTTTGCGACATTATCTTGCATGTCGTGCGCGGCGTGGTGCTCAAGGCGTCCGCCAGCGCCCAAGAAGCGCGCTTTGCTTTGGATGGGGCGGCGGACAAAATTGAAAAGCAATTGCGCCGCTATAAGCGCCGCCTGCGGGATGATCATGCTGGGCCAAATGTCGCACCGCCCGAAGATAATGCTGCCTATACCGTCTTTGAACCAACCCCCGATGACGTGCCGGATACAGAAGACAATCCGATCATTATCGCTGAAACGCGCGTCGACGTGCCGGACGCCAGCGTGTCGGATGCCGTGATGATGCTCGACCTGCGCCACACAAATGCGCTGCTGTTCCGCAATGCGGTGACGGGTGCGTTCAACATGGTCTATCGGCGCAATGACGGCACGATTGGTTGGGTTGAGCCGCAGGCAAAGTCCTAAACCTTTGCCCGGCTTGCCGTGACCGTTGTTTCTGCTAAACGCGCGGTCCAAAGTCTATATTTGGATCTTGCATGACAGAGATCATATCCCTTTTGTCCCCCGGGGCTATTGCCGCCGGGGGAACGGTGAGTTCGTCAAAGGTGCTGTTCCAGCTTTTGGGGCAGATGGCCGAACGCGAATATCATCTGAATGCGGGCGACGTCGTCGATAAGCTTGTCGAGCGCGAACGCTTGGGTTCGACAGGCTTTGGCGGGGGCGTTGCGATTCCGCATGGCAAGATTGACGGGTTGGAGCATGTCGTTGGCATTTTTCTTCGGCTTGCAAATCCTGTGGACGTGCACGCTATTGACGATTTGCCCGTTGATCTGATTTTTTGTCTGCTGTCCCCGCCCGATGCGGGTTCCGAACATTTAAAGGCTCTGGCGCAAGTCAGCCGCTGGCTGCGCAATCCCGGGTTCGTCGCAAAGCTGCGTGGGGCCGGGTCTGCCGATGCGATCTATGCCTTGTTCAGCGCTAATCAGACGCGTGACGCGGCCTGATCACACGGGCCGTGGCGCATGACGCCGCGTCTTGCGACCGGGGTCTATGTGAACGCGTTGATCCGCCGCGTGAACCAATCGGGCGGCATGGCGGCGGTTCTGGCCAAAGGCGATGAAACCGCCGGAGCACTTCTCCTCATCACGCTGGAAAAGGGCGTGAATACAGGGGTTTGGGAGCGCACCCTAGGCCCTGACGGGTCTTATCAATGGACCCCTATCTCATCTCAAACCATTGAAAATGAACACGACATTTCGCAGATTTGCGCCAAAAGACGGGCATCTGACCCGGATTTATGGATTGTCGAACTGGATATCGCACAAGCCGCACGGTTCGCCGCTGAAATGGATGGCGCGCATTGACTTACCTGCGGCCAGACGAAAGAGCGCTCTCAGTTTAAAGCGCATCGCCGTGCCGTCACCCGTGTAATTGGGCTCTGGGCGCGAATGCAGACAGGGGAATGAACCAGCCGCACCTGTATTTGCGTGGCCCCGGATCAGACTCCTGCAGATAAAGAAAACAGAATGCGATCCACCTCCCTCACCGCAGCACTTGCGATGCTGTCGATCCCCGTTTTGGCTACTCTTGCAACAGTTGCGCCGACCAATCCGGTCTGGGCCAATGATATTCCCGGCATTATCGAGTCCCGGCAGCTCCCGCGCAAGGCGGTTGAGCAGCCAGCCGAAGATGCCTTATCCGACACACAAATTCCTGCTTCTGAAGAGGGCGCGTCGGCTAAGACACAGACCCTCCCGGGTCTTGTTGCGCTTCATGCCGGCACCGACCCTGTTGATCGCGATGCCGAATGTCTGGCCTCTGCCATTTATTTTGAATCCAAGGGCGAAAGTCTGGATGGCCAGCTTGCCGTGGCAAAGACCATTCTTAACCGCACCCGCTCTGGCCGCTTCCCCGCGTCCATCTGCGGCGTTGTGTTTCAGCCCGGCCAATTTTCCTTCGTGCGTACGAAAGGCTTCCCACCCATTGCCCGCACCAGCCGCCATTGGCAGACGGCACAGGCGATCGCCCATATTGCAGCCCATGATTTGTGGGACGCGCCCGTGGAGGACGCCCTGTTTTTCCATGCCCGCCGGGTAAATCCCCGTTGGCGGATGCAGCGCATTGCCGCCGTCGGCAATCATGTTTTCTATCGCTGATCGGATATGATTTGGAAAAGGGTGTAATCGCCCTTTTCCTTGTCCGCATGAACAGGTTAGACGCAGGGCATGGATAGCCCTGCCGAACGTCTTATCGCTGCCGATGTTGTGCGGGGTGTCTCCCGCATGCTCTATCGCCATGATTATTTTGGGGTCGCCGAAGTGCCTTTGGGCAATGCCCGCCGCGCCGATATCATGGCCCTTGGTCCCAAAGGGGAAGTCATCATTGTTGAGGTGAAAATCTCCCGCGCGGATCTTTTGGGCGATGGCAAATGGCCGGACTATCTCGATTATTGTGACCGCTATTTTTGGGCCGTGCCGCAAGGCTTTGACCTTGACCTGTTTGAACGTGAGTCGCTGGCACCCAAGACCACAGGCCTCATCGTGGCAGACCGATATGATGCGGCCATTTTGCGAGAGCCAGACCCGCGCCCTTTGGCGGCGGCCCGACGCAAAGCGGAAACGCTGCGCCTTGCCCGCATGGCGGCGCGCCGGATGATGGTGCTGTCATCGGTGCTGGAAATTGAAATCGAGGGCTGATCAGGCGGCGTGATACCAATGGACGCCGTCTTGCGCTTCGCGCTTGGCGCGGCCGGTGTGGATCAGGCGGTTGAGATGGGCGACAGCTTCCCCTGTGGCGAGCTCTCGATTATGCTCCCCAATGGGCCGGTTGAACAACAGGCTGAAGCAATCGACCGCGCGCAGAGGCTTTTCTTTCAGCGTCGCATGAACGGCATCGAGCCGCTGACCATGTTCGTCGCGCAACGCGGCCAGTCGCAAATGCATGCCGTAAAATGGCTCTCCATGCGCTGGGCAAACCAGCAATCCCTCTGGCAACGTGAGCAGCCGATCAATTGAGTCCAGCCACTCACCAAGTGGGTCGGCCTCAGGCTCCGACAGGCTCACCGATACGTTGGAGCTGATGCGCGGCAAAATCTGATCGCCCGATACCAGCACACCTTCGGCCTCATTCAGCAGGCAGGCATGTTCCGGGCTATGGCCAGACCCGACGACAACGCGCCATTGATGCCGTCCCATATCCAGCACATCGCCACCTTTCATCCGGCGATAGCTGGTGGGCATTTCATACATCATGCCGGCAAAGCGGCCCCAGCCGCTGGCCATCATGTCGGCCACTGCATCCGCATCCCATCCGGCGGCACGCTGCCGTTCGGCATAGGCCGCTGGAGGGGTGTCGCGCACATCGCCGATCAGCATGCGCGCGGTCAGCCATTCGCCGCGGGTCATCCACAGCTCCGTTCCAGAGCGTTTGCACAGCCAGCCGGCAAGGCCAATATGGTCGGGATGCAGGTGGGTTCCAATCACCCGCGTGATGGGCTTGTCCGCTAAATCCTGAGCGAAAATCGCCTTCCAGGCCCCACTGCAGTCTTCCAGAAGCAGGCCGGTATCGACGACGGCCACGCCATCATGATCGTCCAACAACCAGCTGTTGATATGGCCAAGCGAGCCGGGCATCGGAATGCGGGCCCAGCCGATGCCGGGGGCAATGGGGTGCACACTCCCCTTGCCGGGTTCGAAATCCCCCCATGGGTAGGTCAGGCCCGCACTGCTGGTCGCCGTGAAACTTTCATCGGCGGTCAGCGATGCGTCTGGCGACTGCGTGTCAGGCGTCCCGGTCTTGGCCAAGTTCTGCCTCCGCTTGGGCGGCAGCGGCATTGGCTGCACGGGTGGCGGCGTCACGTTCAGCGCGCAGCTCTTCGATCAGGGCCGCCCGATCCCCTTCTAGGCGGGTGTCTTCGACAGCCTTAATGCCCTTCAGTTTAGCGGCTTTGGCAACCGTGGCATCCAGCTCTCGCTGCGAGCACAGGGCAAGGGCGACAGGGTCTTTCGGCGTGATGTCGGCAATATTCCAATGGGTGCGTTCGCGCAGCGCCTGAATGGTGTTGCGCGTCGTGCCAATGAGCTTGCCGATTTGCCCGTCTGACAATTCGGGATGGTTGCGGATCAACCAAGCCACGCCATCGGGCTTGTCCTGCCGCTTAGACACCGGCGTATAGCGCGGGCCCTTGGTGCGGGTCGGCGCTTCGGGGGCCTTGATCATCACCAGATCATAATTGGGATCCGCCTGACCCTTTTCAATTTCGGCCTGCGTGAGTTCGCCCGCACGCACAGGGTCACGACCCATCAGCTTGGTGCCAGATGTTTCATCGGCAATGGCCTGAATTTCAAGGATGTGCAGGCCGCAAAAACGGGCGATCTGCTCAAAGGTCAGCGCGCTATTGTCGACCAGCCATGCGGCAGTCGCATGAGGCATGAGCGGTTGGGCCACGGAGTTTCTCCCAAAATAATGAGGGCCGCCCCTCACGGAGCGGCCGGATGTATGCCGCTGATCTAGTCGTGCTGAGCGCCAAGGGCAAGAGTTTCGGTCCATTCAGCTGATTTTGCGGCACATCAGGCCCCCGCATAAGTCTTGATTTGAAATGCGTTCCCCGTCATCCCTTGGGTAAATTAGATCATAAATGGAGAGCGCCATGGCGGACACCCTGAAATTGCCCAGCGATATTGCAGCGGCACTGGCCGATCCAAAGGCGTACGGCCAATGGGCTGGCCTTCAGGATAAATTCGCTTGGGCGCGCCAGAACATGCCTTTGGGCGTGGCCGAAGTGCCCGGCTTTGACCCGTTTTGGGCTGTCACGCGCCATGCCGACATCATGGAAGTGAGCCGAAACAACAAGCTCTTCGCCTCAGGCATCCGGCAAACGACTTTGGCGCAGAGCCTTGTTGATCAGGCGATCCGCAGTCAGATACCCGATGGGCATCTGATTCGCTCTTTGGTGCAGATGGATGCGCCGGACCACATGAAATATCGCTTGCTCACGCAGGCCTGGTTCATGCCGAAGAATCTGCGGACATTGGAAGAGCGCATTCGCGAAATTGCCCGCGAAACGGTTGATCATATGCTCTCGCTGGATGGGGAATGCGATTTCGCAACAGATGTGGCGCTGCATTATCCCTTGCGTGTCGTCATGAATATCTTGGGCGTTCCGCGGGAAGATGAGCCCCGCATGTTGATGCTGACGCAACAGCTGTTTGGGTCAACCGACCCCGAGCTGAATCGCGCCCGTGCGGAAATTAATGATCCGATGGCCGCCCTCCAGATGCTGCAATATGTCGTCGCGGACTTTGAAACCTATTTTAAAAATCTAACCGAAGACCGCCGGAAAAATCCGCAAGAAGATGTGGCAACCGTGCTGGCGAATGCGACGGTTAATGGCGCGCCCATCCCGGATCGGGAACTAAATGGCTATTACATTATCGTCGCAACCGCAGGGCATGACACAACGTCTGCCTCGACTGCCGGGGCGATGATGGAATTGGCCCGCAACCCGGCGCTGTTTGAGCGTTATCGTGCCGCCGAAACAGACAAAGCGGGCCTGATTGAAGAGGCCATCCGCTGGACAACGCCGGTGCAGCATTTCATGCGCTCGGCCACCGAAGATACGGAATTGGGCGGGCAGAAAATCAACGCGGGTGACTGGCTGATGCTGTGCTATGTTTCGGGCAATCGAGATGAGGCCGTCTTTGCGGACCCGATGACGTTCAATCCAGATCGCACCCCTAACAACCAGATTGCTTTTGGCTTTGGCGGCCATGTCTGCCTTGGTCAGCATTTGGCGCGCATGGAAATGCGCATCTTGATGGAAGAGCTTTTGCCGCGCCTCAAATCTGTCGAATTGGCAGGCGATCCGGCGCGGGCGGAATCGATCTTTGTCGGCGGGCTGAAGCGTCTGCCGATCCGGTTCAAGGCGGCGTAAGGCGGACTTAACCCCGGCCGCGATAGCCGGGGACGTCCTGATCTGGGATCCAGACGTCTTTGGGCGGCGCGCCCGATTGCCAGAACACATCGATGGGAATGCCACCGCGCGGATACCAATAGCCGCCGATGCGCAGCCAGAGGGGCTTCATTTCGGTAAAGAGCCGCTGGCCAATGCCGACGGTGCAATCCTCATGAAAGCCCGCATGGTTACGAAAGGCACCCAGAAACAGCTTCAGCGACTTGGATTCCACAATCGTCTGATCGGGTACATAGTCGATGACGATATGCGCAAAATCTGGCTGGCCCGTCACGGGGCACAGCGATGTAAACTCTGGCGAGACAAAGCGCACAAGATAGGGGGAGCCCGGCCGCGGGTTGGCCGGATAGTCGAGTATGGCGTCTTCCGGGCGGGCGGGAAGCGCGCTGACCTGTCCGAGATGCTTAAGTGTCATGGCCGTGCCTTTACGCTAGGTAGGGCGCAATGACCATATTAATCCCCCTTTTGGGCGACCAACTTTCGTTTGGGGTGTCCTCGCTCGCAGGGGCTGACCCCGCGAACAGCATCGTCTTGATGATGGAGGTGGCGGAAGAAACCACCTATGTCCGCCACCATAAGCGCAAAATCGCCTTCATCCTGTCGGCCATGCGCCATCATGCCGATGCTTTGCGGCAGGCGGGCTGGACAGTTGATTATGTTCGGCTGGACGATCCCGAAAATAGCGGCAGCTTTTCCGGCGAAGTGGCCCGCGCCTTGGGCCGGCATGGCTGTTCAGAAATCCGCGTGACTGAGGCCAGCGAATGGCGCGTGCAGGCGGCTATGGCGGGCTGGGCGCAGGCGCTGGGCGTATCGGTAGAGATTCTGCCCGACACGCGCTTTGTCACGCCACCCGGTTTCTTCGACCGCTGGGCCGAGGGCCGCCGCCAGTTCCGCATGGAATATTTCTATCGTGAGATGCGGCGCATGACGGGCTTGTTGATGGAGGGGGATCAACCCGCAGGCGGCGTGTGGAATTATGACGCGCAAAATCGCAAGCCGGCGGAAGCGCGCCTTTTCATTCCGCGCCGACAGGGCACAGAGCCAGATGCCATCACCGCCGAAGTTTTCTCTTTGGTCGCGGCGCGCTTTCCCGATCATCCGGGTCGGCTTGAGGGATTTGATCTTGCCGTGACGCATGAAGGCGCGCTGGCGGAACAAGCGCGGTTCTTGGCGCAGGCCCTCCCCAATTTTGGGGATTATCAAGACGCGATGCTGACAGGGGAGCCCTTGCTCTGGCATTCTTTCCTATCGCCCTATTTGAATGTCGGGCTGCTCGATCCGCTTGATCTGTGCCGGGCCGTTGAGGCCGAATGGAAAGCGGGGCGGGTGCCGGTTAACTCGGCCGAAGGCTTTATCCGTCAGATCATTGGCTGGCGCGAATATGTGCGCGGCATTTATAATTGGGCCGGGCCAGATTATGCGACACGCAATGCGCTGGGGGCGACGCGCCCGCTGCCCGATTTTTACTGGACGGGCGACACGCAGATGCACTGCCTGTCGCAAGCCATCGGCCAGACGCTTAACATAGGTTATGCGCATCATATCCAGCGGCTGATGATCACCGGCAATTATGCGCTGCTCACCGGCATCGATCCGCATGAGGTGCATCTTTGGTATTTGGCGGTCTATCTCGATGCCTTTGAATGGGTGGAGACACCCAATACGCTGGGGATGAGCCAATTTGCAGATGGCGGCCTATTGGCGTCCAAACCCTATGTGGCCTCTGGCGCCTATGTGGACCGCATGTCGGATTATTGCGGGTCTTGCGCTTATGACGTGCGCCAGAAAACAGGGCCAAAGGCCTGCCCTATGAATGCGCTCTATTGGGATTTTCTGGATCGCAACCGGCCATCGCTCGGAAAAAATGTGCGCCTTGCCACGGCCTATCGCTCTTGGGACAAAATGGATGAGGATCGCCGCCGTGCGCTTACGGCCAGTGCGGCAGCCCATCTGGTAAGGCTCGACGCGGGCGATCCTTCGATCTAGCCTAGGCGTTCTTATTTGAGGAGATTCGACATGGACTCGCTCGTCAGCACCCAATGGCTTCAAGACGAACTCGGCGCATCCGATCTGCGCGTTGTGGATGCAAGCTTGTTTCTGCCCGCCGATAATCGGGATCCTAAGGCGGAGTATGAAGCCGCCCATATCCCCAGCGCCGTCTTCATGGACTTGTCCGAAATTGTGGACACCCATTCCAGCCTGCCGATGATGCTGCCAAGTGCGGAAAAATTCGCCAGCCGTATGCAATCGCTTGGGCTGGGGGATGGCAGCCGGATCGTCCTTTATGATGACAGTCCCTATAAAAGCGCGGCCCGCGCTTGGTGGATGCTGTCCCAAGTTTTTGGCGCGCATGGCGTTGCCATTTTGGATGGCGGGTTGGCCAAATGGAAAGCCGAAGGTCGCCCGCTGGAAAGCGGAAAGCCTGCCATTCGCCATCGCCATTTCACCGTTTGGAAGAATGAAAAGGTCGTGCGCACCAAGGCCCAGATTTTGGCGAACCTTGAAAACGGGGCCGAACAATTGATGGATGCCCGCGGGGCTGCGCGCTTCACGGGCGACGAGGGCGATCCGCGCCCCAATGTTGCCAAAGGCCATATCCCCGGCAGTCTTAATCTTCCTTATGGGCAGATGTTCAATCCAGATGGCAGCTGGAGACAGGGCGATGCCTTGCGCGCCGCTTTTGACGCGGCCGGCATTGATCTCAGCCGCCCCTTGGTTGCGACCTGCGGCTCTGGCCTGACGGCGGCAACCCTCGTTTTTGGGGCGCATCTGCTCGGCAAGGAAGACGTCGCGCTGTATGACGGCAGCTGGTCAGATTGGGGCAGCGATCCGGACACACCCAAGGCGATGGGCGCGGCGTAAACTTATGCTCCGGCCCTAGGGTGATCCAGAGGTTCGACAGCGTCGGTGCGGCGCGCTAGAAGTGCCTTATGTCAGACACGCGCAAGACCAAAGCTGAAACCCGCCTCACCCATGCTGGCCGCCGGGCCGAATGGACGAGCCTTGCCAAAGGCCGGGGTGGCATCGTTAATCCGCCGGTCTGGCGCGCCTCGACCATTCTCTATGAGGATGTGGCGCATTTGCGGCAGGGAACGCATACCAACCGCGATGGCGATTTATTCTATGGCAGGCGGGGCACGCCGACCCAATGGGCGCTGGCAGAGGCGATTACCCAGATGGAGCCGGGGGCAGAGGGCACGATGCTCTATCCCTCCGGCGTGGCGGCTGTCACCGGGGCTTTGCTGTCCATCCTCAAGCCGGGCGACCATCTGTTGATGGTCGATTCCGCTTATGATCCTACACGCAATTTCTGCGAGGGGTTTTTGAAAAACTGGGGCGTTGAAACCAGCTATTATGATCCGCTGTTGGGCGCGGATATTGCGCCCTTGATCCGGCCCAATACGCGGGCCATTTTCCTCGAATCGCCGGGGAGTCTCACTTTTGAGGTGCAGGATGTGCCCGCCCTTGTCGCCGTTGCACAGGCCCATGGCCTGAAGACAGTGATGGACAATACTTGGGCAACGGCCTTGTTCTTCACGGGCATTGAAAAGGGCGTTGATCTCGTCGTGACAGCGGCCACCAAATATTTGGGCGGGCATAGCGATGTGATGATGGGCGCTGTGACGGCCAATGCCGCAAGCTGGCCTGCCTTGCGGCTTACAGCACAGATGCTCGGCCATTTTGTCGGCGCGGATGACAGCTATTTGGTATTGCGGGGCCTGCGCACGCTCGCCTTGCGGCTGGGCCAGCATCAGGACAGCGCCCTTCACATTGCGCACTGGTTGGCCGTCCAGCCAGAGGTGGCGCGCGTTTTGCACCCAGCGCTTCCCACGGACCCCGGCCATGCAATTTGGCGGCGTGATTTTGCCGGGGCCAGCGGGCTCTTTGGCTTTGTCTTGAACGGTGGGGATGAGGCGGCGCGGGCCGCGTTGATCGATGGGCTGGGCCTGTTCGGCATCGGCTATAGCTGGGGCGGCTATGAAAGCCTTGTTCTGCCCGTTGATCCCCAAAATTATCGATCCGCAACGCGCTGGGCGGCAGAAGGCCCGGTTATCCGCCTGAGTATCGGTTTGGAACATGTCGATGATTTGATTGCCGATCTGGCCGAAGGGTTGGCCCGGTTTCGTCGGGTGCGCGACGGGCAATAAACCCTCAGGTCATATTGCGTGCGTCGCTTGCCCCCCCTATCTTTGACGGGTCACCCAAGCGGGAGAGAGAGATAATGACGAGCGCCTTTTCAAAATTGCACCTTGCCCTTGTTCCAGCCGTGCTGGCTGTGTCGGGCTGCGGCCTTAACAGCGTGCCGACCGAGGAAGAAAATGCGAAGGCCAAATGGGCCAATGTGCAGGCGGATTATCAGCGCCGGGCCGATCTCATCCCCAATCTTGTCGAAACGGTGAAGGGCTATGCCAAGCAGGAGCAATCCGTACTTGTCGAGGTGACCAATGCCCGCGCTCGTGCCACTTCTGTGCAGCTGAGCGCCAATGATTTGACCGACCCGGCCAAGATGCAGCGCTTTCAGCAAGCGCAAGGCGCGCTGAGCCAGGGGCTTGGCCGCCTGCTCGCCACGAAAGAAGCCTATCCGGATCTCAAATCAAACACCAATTTCCTCGCCCTGCAATCGCAGTTGGAGGGAACGGAGAACCGCATCAATATTTCCATCAAGGATTATAATGAAGCGGTGCAAAGCTATAACACCACAATCCGCACCTTCCCGGATGCGGTTGGGGCCAAGCTGTTTTACGGGGCAAAGCCAATGACCCCCTATCAGGCAACAGCTCCCAATGCGGATCGCGCGCCGCAGGTGAAGTTCTGACCCACGGCACGTTCATGAGCTGGGTCGCGCGCGGACTGGTCAGCCTTCTCCTGCTGGTCTCGGTTGGGCAGCCCGGCTTTGCCCAGACGTTCCCTAAGCCCAATAATACACGCGTGGTGGATGCGGCAAATCTGTTGCCGCCGGCGGAGGAAAGCGCGCTCGATCAGAAATTTGCCGC
>Ga0214921_10008795_pt1 | contig 12955 bp, 5 predicted proteins | sample LL1505_MetaG_FD_177992 | JGI IMG/M metagenome (GOLD analysis project Ga0214921, IMG submission 177992) | Freshwater microbial communities from Lake Lanier, Atlanta, Georgia, United States - LL-1505 | ecosystem: Environmental > Aquatic > Freshwater > Lake | place: USA: Georgia | collected 2015-05-28 | reverse complement strand
AATCCAATGAGATAGAGGCAGTTTCGAATAACTTACTTTCTAAGCCTTCGATTTCTTTTGAAACTCTATTACAATTTATGTGATTAGATTCTATCGAAAATTGGATTTTTTGTACTTCCGTAGTGAGATGGGAATGAATCTCTCTAAAGTTATCTAAAACTTCAACTGTGAGATTTTCATGGTCTTGGGAAAGAGTTGCAGGTGCGGGATGATCTGTACTACCACAAACTGGACAGGGAATATTTTCGTTTAACTCTTGGGCAAGGAGTGCTGCACGATTTAAATACCAAGTTTTTTCTGCTTTCAATAGATTTGTACGGGCAGAGGTCTCTTCTTCTATTTTGGATTCTAGCTGTTTTTGTACTATTTTTTCCTGGAGGTTAATTGCAACTAGCTCTTCACGTAAAGACTCGAGTTTCTCTCTTTCTATTAACGTATCACTAAATTCTTTTAGATCGTACTCTTTATCTTTTAAACTTTCAGGAAGGGAACTGAGTTCAATATTCTCATTATTTTTACTATCTATCTCACTTTTGAGTGCTTCTAGCTGTTTTTTCTTTCCATCTAATTCTTTCTCTTTTTCGTTAAAAACTTTTACTTGTGATTGGATGGTGGTGCGAATAGTTTCTAGCTCTTGGTTATACTTGAGTTGTTGTTTCAAAGAATGGAGCTCTTCATTCAATCTCTCTAAAGATATTGCTGATTCTTTGGCTTTTTCTAAAATTACTCCCGAGCTTTTTTCTTGTATTTTGGAAGTATTAAGATCATTCCTACAGTTTTCTAAATTTTGTACTACATTTTTTATTTTCTCTTCTGCTTGGATAAGATTTTCATAAGAGTGTCTTACGGTCTCTGCTTTCTGAGCTAAGAAAAGGGTAGATTTCTTAAGTGAAATAATAGGTTCCTGAAGTAGTAAATTTTCTAATTCTACCTGCTTTGATTTTAAATGATCAAATTTTTCTTTGGTTTTTTTGGATTTTTCAAATAAAAGCTTACTTTCATTTAGCTCTTTAGATGCCTCATCCCTTTTTTGGATTGCCTCAACTAGAATTGGTTCCAACTCCAAACTTTCTTGGTCTATAAGATCTACAGATTCCAGTTCTACTATTTTGAGTACGCCTTTGATAGTATCCTGATTGCTATTGATTTGTTTTTTGATTTCGTCTGACTTTGTTTTTAACCTGTCCTCAATTTGTTTATAGATATGAGTTTGAAACAGTTGGCTAAAAATACTTTCCCTTACTTTTGAATCTGCCATGAGCAGATCGCGAAATTTTCCCTGGGGGAGAACCATCACCTGACGAAATTGTTCCACCCCCAACCCTATGAGCTCTTTTACTTTATTATCAACATCTTTGACTTTATTGCTGAGTAGCTTACCCTCTTTAGAGCCATCGAGGTGCCAAAGCTGTACTTTTGAGTTTATTGTTGTAGTACCTTCTCCCCTACTCTTAGATATCACTTGTGAGGGCAACCTTTGGATCCTATACGTTTTATCCAGCAGAAGAAATTCCAGGCTGATTTCTGTTTGCAGATTAGGAAGGGCATGGTCACTTCTCATCATTGCCGGATCCCTTTCCTTACCGGTGGTCTCTCCATAGAGGGCAAAACAAATAGCATCCAAGATAGAACTTTTTCCAGAACCCGTAGGCCCATTGATTAGAAAAAGAGGATTGGTTCCTAGTTGTCTAAAGTCAATTTTTTCTACTCCTGCAAAAGGACCAAAAGCTTGGATATGTAGTACGATTGGTTTCATTTTCAATCTCCCCTTTTAGTTAGGAGCTCAGAAATAGTATCTATTATGATTTTATTTTGATCCTCCGTTAGAGTTTTCTTGCTGACCTGTTCATAAAAATCGCGAAACATATCGATCTCAGATCTTTTCAGTTTTACACTATTCTGAATTTGTTTCCCTGAATCCTGTAAGATAGACTTTTCAATATGCAATACATTTGGATACACATCTCTGAGTTGACCCATTGGATCTAAAATAGCTTTTTGGTCGGTCAATCGAATCAATAAATAATCTTCATTTTTAGACTTTTTGCCTTCATTCAAAAGATCATCCAAATTACCTTCCAAAAGACTCAGATCCCGCTTGGGAACCAAGGGAAGTAGTGAATGTACTACGTTATTCCCCTCAATTTCTACAAGCGTAATACCTTTTTTTTGTTTTATTTCAGAAAAACTATACTTCATAATTGATCCAGAATATCGAACTGTTTCTCTTCCCCTGTATTGGGGACTGTGCAAATGTCCCAATGCCACATAGTCAAACTCAGAAAACATCTCGTAGTTTACACACTCCGCCCCACCAATGGATAGGGGTCTTTCGGACTCAGAGCTTTCCCCTCCATCTATAAAGCAATGACTGATCAAGACGTTCATAGCATTTGGTTTGAGTGACTGCCGAATCTTATCTATAAGGAACATATGAGCCTCATTGTGAGTGTTCACCTGTTCTTGGAACTGACTTTTCACTGTATCAGGATCCGCATAGGGTATCCCATAAAAATCTACTCCTTTGATATGCACGGGCATGGTAATTTTTGCTAGATCACCAAAAATATAAAGCCCTGATGACTTCATAAGCGAACTTCCAAATCGCAAGCGTTCCGCACTGTCATGGTTTCCGGGGATGAGCAAAATGGGAATGTTCAAATCCGTACAAATGGTGTTCAATACTCTATCGAGCACATCCACTGCAGAAGCGGGGGGAACAGAGCGGTCATAGACATCACCCGCAATCACTACCGCATCCACTGACTCTTTTTTGGCATAACCAATGATTTGTTCGAGAACGTACTCTTGGTCTTCCAAGAGAGAAATATTATGAAAAAGCCTTCCAATGTGCCAATCTGATGTATGTATAAATTTCATATTTTCCTCACTAAACTAACATATATATTCCTAAAATCCAGAGAAAAATTGCATTCCTTTGGAATTTAACTTTACATTTTTTCTTTGGCTCACGCAAATTCAAATTATGCAACACCTAAGAAGATTTATCATATTTTCCATCTTCCTTTTGATTTCCTGCGGACCCAAACTTTCCACTGAACTAAAAGTAACCTCCATCACATCCGATTCCCGTCTACGGGGCATAGAAGCTCCTTGGGAACATGACCCTATTCTTATGTTAGATGGTAATTCCAAAACTAATTGGTGTGCTGATGGTGATACAGCAACTATTACTTTGACTTTACAAGAACCAATTGAAGTAGAAATATTCCAAATACTAAATGGAATAGCCTCTTCGGGGAAAGCATCCCTTGCCAATGCTCAGGTTTCCAAGTTAAAACTCACACCTTTCCTCGCTGGCAAACAAAACCATGAACCAATTACTTTAGATTTTAAAAAATTAAGTTTTGAAGGCAATGGTACTCCACGTCCTGAAAATCTCAAATTAGAAAGGCCACTCAAGGGAGATAAATTTGAATTTCAGATTTTAGAATCGATAAAAGGCTCATCTTCTCTAAACGTTTGTATCACTAATTTTCAACTGGGATATATAAAAAATGACAAAGAAGAATTTTATCCCCTAGCTGATAAGTCCATACTCACTACAAAAGCAAAGGAATATGAAAAAGCTAAAGTACATCATTCCGGGTGGAGTATGTTAATAAAATATACTCATAGTGGTGGAATATTAAATTTCTGTGACTACCAAAATTGTATGGCAGTTTCTATGAATTCGGATGGTACCTTTACATTTGGAGATTATTCACCCATAAACCCCGCACCTGAAACCAACATTGAATCGCTACCTACTTTTCGTAAAACGGTCACAGGTTCTTATAAATTAGAAAGTATTACAAGTGAAAATGGAGTTGAAATTTCCTATAAGTTTTATGATACAAATGGAATTGAACTCACTGAGCTATGGTATTTAAAGGTCTCCAAAAAAGGAGATAAGGAATATGATACATATAAAACCATGATGGGTGAAAACTTTAAATTTTTTGATTCGCAGGCTAATTTTCTTCTCAGCCTAGATAGTAAAACAGACAATGCTTTTCACAAAGAAATAAAAATTTTCAACACAGAGGTTCCTCTCAAATGGGAACCTCAGAAAACTATGCCTTAATTTTCCTTAAACGTCTGTCCTGTCAAAGAATTGTAAAGAATCCTTTTTCCGGATGGAGGTGAAATACGTATCCATTCTTTTTCCTGGGATATTCCCATTGAATTGGGCTCGGCATCATCTAAAATAGCCAGTTCTTTTGAAAAGTATGGAAAGAGAGGATCTCTCACTTTTACAGAAACTGCTCTTCCAAAAAAAGAAGCGTCATACAAATATATACTGGCTCCTATTTCTGGAAATTCTTCGGAACGGATAAACTTAGGTCCAAAAACTCCTCCTCCAAAGAGAAGAGCTGAAATACCAATAAAAGCAAAAAAGTATCCCCATAAGACCATGTTTACAAGTGTAAAACGAAATAGAAAACCTGGATTTTTGGAACGGATTTCATATCGTACATAATCCACATGAAACAAGAACATAAATATGAATCCTAATATATAGAGTGAAGAGATGACTATCAATATTGTCTTCTCAAGGCTTGGGATATATGGAGGAATGGAGAGCAATAGGCCCGTCAACGGGGGGAAAATTCCTAAAAAAAATCGATGCTTTGGCTTCAAGTGATTTACCTTCTTTCTAAATATCGGGATTGTTATGTCAATTATTGAGATTCCTCTTAAAATTCTGGTAACTTCTCAGCGAGTATGGAATAAATTCAAAAAGCCAATTTTTTTTAATTTCAATTCTTCTTTAATCTCAAATCTTTCTGTTACTTTTTTCTTCTCTTTATGAAAAGAGAAGAAGAAAGGTTCCAAAAAAGAAGAGAAACCCGGACGGTCGCTCTGCTCCCTAAACCTCCAAGGTTTTGTTTTCGTATAAGAACAGGTTCGGTCTCCGAGTGATGGATATACCTAAAGACATGGTCCCCGAGTTGGAGATATACTCAAAGACATGATCCCCGAGTAGGGACATCACCTTGTCCCGTATTGAGGGATCGAGGGGAAACCTCCAAAGTGTTGTAGTACTTTTTGGTGGTACTAAATACTTGAAGTGAGGCGAATCAAAGTTAAGTGATTAAAATATTTGAATCTTACGTTTTATATCTAGAATGAAATAAAAAAAAATTTTTTATGTTTTAAAAATAAATATTACTTTTCTTTTTTTTGAATCAATATAAATTTTTTATAGATGAATTGCATATTTCACTCTTAGCAACCATATCTCTGGAATATTATAAATGTCAGAATCTCTCGAAAAAAAAGTTCATAGCCTTACTAAAGAACTCATACAAACCCAAGAACTTTTATCCAAGTCCAGAAATGAATTAGCTATGTTAAAAAAGCTTTTTGATGAAGAGAAAACCTTTGCTATGCTCCAGCAAAAAAAAGCAAACTCCCTCCAGGATATGGTAAATACCATCTCACAGTCTAAAAACATTGTGGATATTTTCCAAAGGATGAGAAGCATTCTCTTAGATTCCTTCCAAATCTACTCGTATACAATTTTTATAATAAATCCTGAAGAAAATAATCTCTACCCCTATTGGATCAGCTATCATAATAAGTACGACGCTATGGAAGATTACCGTAAAAATAAAATTCCACTCCATATAGAAAACTCACCCCACTCGTATGTGATAAAAAACAATAGATCTATTTATTCCAATAAAATCCGTTCCAATATTTCAATCCATGAACAAAAGAATGTAGATCTCTTAGGAATTAGCTCTGTCTTTATCATCCCACTCAGCATCAATGGTGAAGTCTTTGGAACTTTGAGTATCTCGGACAATAAATTTGAACCCATAAGCTTAAAAAAAACAAGCCGTGAAGATAGAAAAGAAATTGAAGAATTTGCAAGTCTCATAGCCCCTTCCATCTACCAAACACTCCAGAGGCAGAAATTAGAAACATCAGAACTAAGGGCAAAGAAAATGCAGGAGATGATCAATATCGTATCACGATCTCCATCCATTGAAAATTTAATACAGAGAATCAAAAAAATATTTTCTGAGGAATATTTTATAAATACATTTACTATCTATTTTATAGATGAACAAAAGAAAGTTTTGTACTCCGAGTACTCTCTTTCACAAAAATTAATTCCTGATCCTATAGCAGAAGAATTAAAAAATAACAAAATAAATTTAAGTGATATGAAAAATATACATTCTAAATGTATATCTCTTAAAAAAGAAGTCCTTTTAAAAAGAGTTAAAATAAATTATCTCACAGAAGAAGAAGCAAAAAACGTAAGATTACTTGGTATCAAGTCCATCTACATTCTACCACTCATTCATGAAGATATCTGCATTGGAACTCTTTCTATTTGCGATACAGACTATGGAGATTTTAACATAGAAAAATTTATCCCTCTCCAAACAGAATTTGAAGACTTTATAAGCCTCATCACCCCCTCTATCTTCCAAGCCTTTCAAAAAGGAATCATTGAAAAAGCATACACCGACCTAAAAACTTCTCAAAAACAACTCATAGAAGCAGAGAAAATGGCAGCCCTTGGCAATCTAATCGCAGGTGTTGCCCATGAAATCAATACACCCATTGGCACAATCAAAGCAAGTGCAGAAAATCTTCGGTATGCCCTAAATGAAACAATGATTACCGCCCCAAAGCTAATTCGGGAGCTCGAACCAGAGATCTTAGACCTCACATTTCAGTTGATTTATAAAGCAGGGAAAAATCAAAATTTTTCCTCAAAAGAGGAACGAAAAACACGTAAATTTCTTACAGAGCAATTAGAAGAGAACCATTTTGCAGACCCGGATAAAATTGCCGAACTCTTGGTGGAGATGAAAATTGGTACACTTGACAAAGAATTTTTTCCGCTATGGAAACATCCCCTAGCCTTGGAAATTGGCACTATGGCTAGAGGACTTGCAGGGCTACTCATGAAGACCAATACGATAGAAGCATCGGTTGAAAAAACTTCTAAAATCGTCTACACACTCAAGCTATACAGCCAAAAAGACAAAAGTGGAATCATGCAGAAACGAGAGCTCATTCCAGGCATCGAAACTGTTCTAACCATCTACCAAAACTATACCAACCAAGGAATTCATGTAGTACGAGACTACCAAGAAATACCTATTGTTCTCTGCTATATAGATGAGATCAATCAAGTATGGACAAATATTATTTTCAATGCCATTCAAGTCATGAAAAATCATGGTACGCTCACTATCACAGTAAAGCTAATGGATTCCAACTCTATAGCCATAAGCATTGGAGATACAGGCTCAGGAGTACCGCCTGAAATTCTTCCTAATATTTTTGATCCATTTTATACTACAAAAGTAGCAGGGGAAGGTTCCGGATTGGGTCTGCATATTTGCAAACAAATCATTGAGAAACACAATGGTACAATCAGTGTGAAGAGTATTCCAGGTAGTACGGTATTTACTGTAACTCTCCCGATTGGGTAAACTTTTTTGCTGAAGTCTTTTTTCTCACTACTCATCATTTCATGCTTCTTCTTCCAGAGTTGCAATACATCATCCGTACCCTCTATGCCCACTGTGGAAAATGGAGTTCTCGATCTTTCCAATTGGGAATTTGATACTTCTGGGTCTGTAGAACTCAATGGAGATTGGGAATTTTACTATGGAGATTTTCTGAATTCTAAAGATTTTCAATCAGAAAACAAAGCAGTTCCGTCTTACATAAAAGTCCCCTCTAAATGGAGCTCTCAAGGATATCCTACGTATGGTTTCGCTACCTATCGAGTAAAAGTACTTCTTCCAAATTCGATAGGTGTGCTTCCAAATAAACCCCTTCACTTGATGAACCCCGCCACAGATAAGCACAGCCTATCTCTATCACTAAACTCCTCAGCCTCCTCTTATCGAATGTTTTTAAATGGTGAGCTTGTTTCTGAAAATGGAGTTGTAGGTAAATCGTTAGAAGAATCCATCCCTTTTATACAAAATAAAATTATTACATTTTATAGTAATACAGATACATTAGAAATTATTTTTCAATTCTCAAATTTTCAACACATTCACTCTGGAATTTGGGGCACTATAAAGCTGGGAAAAAGTTCTGAGGTGGAAAGCTCTGCCAAACAAAAATTTGTACTAGATATTGTGATTTCCAGTGGACTTTTACTATTTTCTCTCTACCACCTAGGACTTTTCATAACCAGAAGAAAAGATACCTCTCCTCTCTACTTTGGAGTATTTTGTTTATTTATGGCTTTGAGAACAATTTCTATAAATGAAAGAATGATCTTAGATGCAGTGCCTGTATTACCTTTTTGGTTCGTACATAAGGTAGAATATTTAACAATCTATATGGGTGTACCTTTGTTTCTTAGATTTATCAAAGCTTTATTTCCTGATGAAGTCAACAATAAAACAGTAAAAATTTACACAGGTTTATTTATACCACTTATTTTACTAGTACTTCTTTTCCCTATGCACATCTATACAAGAACTATCAATGTATTTCAATTCATAACTCTAACAGCAATTCTTTATTCCACATTTGCAATTCTTCTTGGCGTTAGGCATCAAAGACTGGGAGCAAAGTTGATCTTAACCGGGTTTATCCTCTTTTCATTTACTGTTTTCAATGATATATTGAAAGCAAACGGGATCATCCACACCCCATTTCTCATGACCTATGGATTTTTCCTTTTTATTTTATTTCAGGTTTCTCTACTCTCCCATAGATTTTCTAGTAGCCTAGAAATTTCAGAAAAATTAACAGATGAGTTAAAAATAAAAACAGATAGATTAGAAGAAACTACCTATGAACTTCGAGAGCTTACTATCAACTTAGAGAAAAAAATTCAAGAACGTACCCTCGATTTAAACGAAGCAAAATCTGATTTAGAAGCTATCAATACCTTTACCAAATCCATCACATCCCTTTCAGATCTAAGTGATGTTTTTACCGAAATTTCTAAATATATGAACACCAAGTATGGTATTACAGGTTCCTGGCTTTTTTTGCCTGATAGAAACAAAGAGTATTTATTTATCTATAAGGTCATCAGTTATACAAAGACATTTCCTGAGAAGTACAGGTATATGCAGGACAGAAAGATTCCACTCCACGGTCATAGCGGGATGGTAAATGTAGCTTTTAAGAAGAAAAAAACTCTCTACTTCCCCAAATTAAAAAATATCCCTTTTGATTTAGACCAAGAAGTTGCAAATACATTAGATCTCAAAGCATTTCTCTATGTTCCCCTTGTCATTAAAAACGAATGTGTGGGTGTACTTTCCTTCTCTAATTTTGAAAAGGAAATGAATCTAAGTCGATCAGACATAAAAAAAATTACATCACTCTGCTTTCAAATTGCAGGTGTAATAGAAACTACGTATCTCTTAAAAGAAGTTGATCGCACTAAAAAACAAACAGATGAGCTAAATCTCCTCATAAAAAGTTTAAATGAGAAACTAGATATTAAACTAATAATGGAGAAAGTACTACGTTTTGTTAATCATAATTTTGGAATTAAACACCATGCACTCTATAGAGTCAATCCTGATAAAACTACAATTTCTGTACTTGATATTCACTTCCCCGACTATATAAACTCCATAGATAGAGAGATAATAAAAAACTATAAGATACCCATCAAAGAGAGGGGAGCACATGCCTTAGCCATACATGGTAAAAGGCCTTTCTATATCCCAAAATTGAGAAAAAAAGGAACCATCGAAGAAGAGCTATTTGTTATAGAGAAATATAAAATCCAATCCTTCTTAATCATTCCCCTCATTCTTGAAAATGAAATCATTGGTGTATTAGATTTTTCAAATGATGATAGAATGAATCTGATCAAAGAAGATCTCTCCAGGCTCTCTATTCTAGGAGAACATCTTGCGGGGATCATTTACAATGCAAGTCTCTATGAAATAGCAGAGTCTGCCCGTATGTCAGAAAAAAAGGCATACGAAGATTTGAAAAGCTCCCAAAACCAATTGATCCAATCAGAAAAAATGGCTGCACTGGGAAATCTTATTTCTGGAATTGCACATGAAATCAACACTCCGATAGGTGCCATCAAATCCAGCTCTAAAAATCTTTCTTACTCACTCACTTCCCTTTTGACGTACGCTCCCATTCTCATTCGGGAATTAGAAGACTCTACTCTCTCCCTCATTTTAAAGCTTGTCAATTCCAACAATCCAATAGATCTTTCCACAAAAGAAGAACGAAAACTCAAAAAAGCACTCTCTTCTACTCTGGAAGAAAAAGGGATATTAGAAATTGATAAAATAGCTGAAACTCTAGTTGAATTAAAAATTACAGAAATTCATGATGAATTTCTGCCCCTCTGGAACCACCCCCGTTGCAATGAAGTTATCAAACTCACTAGAGACTTAGCAGGGCTCAATAAATTATCAAAGACAATCAATTCTGCAGTTGACAAAACTAGCAAAATAGTCTATGCTTTGAAATCATATTCAAACACAGAGTCCATCTCCTCCATGAAAAAAGAAAATCTTCATTCCGGTCTGGACAATGTACTTATCATTTACCAAAACTATCTTCACCAAGGCATAGAGGTTATAAAAGAATATGGAGACATTCCTCCTGTATTGTGTTTTTTAGAAGAGTTAAACCAAGTGTGGACCAATCTTATTTTCAATTCTATCCAGGCCATGAACTCTACCAGTACGCTTAAAATCCAAACATCCTATACAAAAGAAACGGACAAAGTCCAAATTCGTATCACTGACTCTGGATCTGGGATCGCTCCAGAAATTCTCCCAAGAGTATTTGAACCATTTTTCACCACCAAACAATCTGGGGAAGGCTCTGGGTTGGGTCTCTATACCTGTAAACAAATCATAGAAAAGCACAGTGGTATCATCACCGCCCAAAGTTCTCCGGGAAACACAGTTTTCTCAATTGAACTACCTGTAGGTGTGCAATGAAAAAAATTTCCATTTCTCTTTTCAGTCTCTCCCTTTTGCTTTTGGTAACTTGCTCCCCCACTCTTTCCGAGGAAAAACTAAATATCACAAAAGATCTGGAATGCTCATCCGAGGCGCAACCCCTCCCCCTTTTGGAATATGCAAGTGGTAAATCTAAACTAGAGTTTCAGAAGACCAACCATGACTATCTCAACTTTGGGTTCTCAAAGGATTCCTATATCTGCAAATGGGAAAACACCATTAAAAATTCCCATTCCCAAATGGATAGGCTCATCATTGGAATTTCCCTCCAAGATTATCTTGACATCGTGTATCTCAATCGGGATGGTTCACACCTATCTATTGAAACAGGGGATAGGAGGTCGGTATCGCCTTATGTGTTGAGCGACTATCCCTATGAATTTAAAATCAATCTAAAGGAAGTAAAAACAATTCTCTTCAAACTCTCCACGCACGATGGACTGCATGAAGGACTTACATTTGATCTCACCACAAACTCATCCTACCAAAAAACAAAACAACTCTCCATTTCCTTCGAATTCTTTTTAATAGGATCCTTTTTTTCCCTTATTTTATATAATTTATTGATTGTTTTAGACTCCAAAGAAAAAGCTCATTTTTACTTTGTAGGTTATCTTATTTTCTTTTTAATGTACTACACAATCTATGTAGGAAAATTTTCCCATTCCACCTACTCATCTTTTATTAACAATGCAGGTCTTTTGATATTTTTAAATTTAACCATTATTTTTATAAATTTATTTGTAGTTCATTCCATTGGCTTACAAGAACCCAAACTAAAAAAGCATCTCTATGCACTCCTAGGGATCTATAGTTTAAATATACTTTGTAGTTTGCTTACATTCTATGCTCTTTCTGTCCAGATAATATCTTTGGCAGTGGCGTACAATGCTCTCATCTTTTTCCCAATGCTTTTTTACTCTGTCTACAAAGCTAAAAATATTTATGCATATCGTTTACTACTCTCATTTGTTCCCATCATCATAGGTGGCGGTATTTTTATATGTAAAGTTGTGTCTATCATAGACTCTAATCTATTCACTGAAAACTCATACTTTATAGGATCTCTGTTGCAAATCATACTCTTCTCCTTTTTGTTATCTCAAAAATTCACTACCTCCATGAAACTCAATATGGAGTACCAAAAAAAGATTCTCTTGGATTCTGAAACCTTTGCCAATGCCCTGCAGGAAGAAAAAGAGAGAGTAACCAATGCCTATTTTGAGCTGGAGGCCTCCCAAAAACAGCTCATCCAATCTGACCGAATGATCACTCTTGGCACCCTAGTTGCAGGTGTTGCCCATGAAATCAATACTCCCTTAGGGGCGATCAAAGCCAGTGGGGAAAACATAAATATCTCGCTAAATACCCTCATGCAAGCCATTTCAGATGTAATACCTGATAACCTTCGAGAAGATTGGAACCTTGTGACAAAAATTTTAGAGAGAAGCAAAACTCTCTCCCCATCCCTATCTAGCAAGGAATCTCGCAGCCTTAAGAAAAAAATAAAAGAAAACTTGGAAACCCAAGAAGTGATAAGTGCAGAGGAGATAGCAGAAATATTTTTAGAACTAGGAATTTATAAAGATGAATCCTTACAAAAAGAGATCCTCTCCACACAAGGTTATATTCCTATTCTTAGCATATCCCATCTTATGTTTGGAATATTAAAAAAAGCTAAAACAATTGAAATCTCCGCAGAGAGAGTTTCAAAAATAGTTAAGTCATTAAAGTCTTACATGCACTTTGATTCATCAGAAGAGATGGTTCCGGCAGCCTTACATGAAACAATAGAAACCGTTCTGACAATTCTTCACAGTAAATTAAAAGCTGGCATTGAAGTACAAACTCACTATGAAGCTATACCTTTTATCTATTGTTTTCCCGATGAACTCGGTCAAATCATTACAAACCTAATCCACAATTCCATCCAAGCACTCGATGGTAGAGGAAAAATTAGCATAGAAGTAAAAACCATTGGTATTCCAGATCTCCATTCC
>Ga0214921_10008793_pt1 | contig 12956 bp, 13 predicted proteins | sample LL1505_MetaG_FD_177992 | JGI IMG/M metagenome (GOLD analysis project Ga0214921, IMG submission 177992) | Freshwater microbial communities from Lake Lanier, Atlanta, Georgia, United States - LL-1505 | ecosystem: Environmental > Aquatic > Freshwater > Lake | place: USA: Georgia | collected... | reverse complement strand
ATTTTTTAAATCTAATAAAAAATTAGTGTGAGCAAGGCGAGAGAACAATTTTTTATTATTTCTATTTGAAATAATGAAAAATCATATCAATTAAGGAATTATTTATAAATTATTTTTAAGTTCTAAATACTTAGCTTTGTATTTAAGGTATTTTTGGCGATAACCACCGTAGAAAATTCTTTGAGCAGAAGTAATAGGAGTTTGACATAAAGGGCATTTTGGATCTGGTCTTGCTCTAATTAATGTGATATCTTCTGCACAGAATAAATGACCACAGTTTAATACTGTATTTCGTTCACGTTCATAACATATTGGACATGTCAATCTACCTGCGAGTGCTTCTCTATATGCAGGAGTATCTTCAACTGAAGGAGTTGGAGCGGGAGGATTAAAGTTTGGAACTGTTGATTGTCCCTTATTATTAAGACTCCAACATACAACACTATCATCATCTAATAATGCCATATTATGAAATCCGCCAGCAGAAATTTGTGTTACTCTTCTTCCAGCAGGAAATGCTGGAACTTTTAATTGTCCCTCACGATTATCGCCCCAACATGTAACACTACCATCATCTAATAATGCCATACTATGAGAATAACCAGCGGAAATTTGTGTTACTCTTTTTCCAGCAGGAAATGCTGGAACGGTTGATTGTCCATCTTCATCATTACCCCAACATGTAACACTACCATCATCTAATAATGCCATACTATGTCTTCCACTCGCAGAAATTTGTGTTACTCTTCTTCCATCAGGAAATGCTGGAACTGTTGATTGTCCATTATCATTATTACCCCAACATCTAACACTACCATCATCTAATAATGCCATACTATGTCCATAACCAGCAGAAATTTGTGTTACTCTTCTACCAGCAGGAAATGCTGGAACTGTTGATTGTCCAAAACTATTATCACCCCAACATATAACACTACCATCATCTAATAATGCCATACTATGAGATCCACCAGCAGAAATTTGTGTTACTCTTCTTCCATCAGGAAATGCTGGAACTGTTGATTGTCCATTATCATTATTACCCCAACATCTAACACTACCATCATCTAATAATGCCATACTATGAAATCCACCAGCAGAAATTTGTGTTACTCTTATTCCAGCAGGAAATGCTGGAACTGTTGATTGTCCATCATTATGACGACCCCAACATCTGACACTACCATCATCTAATAATGCCATACTATGAATTCCACCAGCAGAAATTTGAATTGCTCTTCTTGTCATTAATATAAAGTACAACTAGATATATTTTATAGAAAAATTAGCATCCTCCAACATCCTTTAATATTTTAACAAATGATTTATTAATGAATTCCAAGTTAAGTATCTTTTTAGCAACTTTATAAGAAGCCTCTGCCATCTTGCGACATTTATCATCATTCATTCTACACCATTCAATCATTTCTAATAAATTAGATAGATCACTTTTGATTGGAATATAATGAACATTTGGTTCCAAGTATTCATCTGCCCATAATCTATAGATACCTTCTACTTTTAAGATAACAGAACCAGCTAATAGTGATTTCAATAAACGATATGCGCCTACATTACCATCTATATGAACAATATATTTATACTTTGATTGTTCTTCAAAACTCATAAAAGGAACTGTTTTAACATTTGAATTTAAAAAGTCTAATCCATGTTTGGGATCAAATCTTAATGAATTAGATTTTGCTACAACCACTCCAGCATCTAAATATTCAGATTTAATAGTTCCAATTTTTAATCTCATATTTGTATCTGTTTCTAATCCACAACCAGTTGCTCCACCTCTAAAAACAGCAACACTCTTTTTATTATCCCAATTTGTTTCTAAATTTCCAAATTTATCCATTCCTAGAACATAACGGACATCATCATAATTTGGAATTGGAACATCACAATATCCAACTGCTCCGGAACATCCAAGGATTGGTAAATGAGTTGAAAAATTATATTTATCTTCTAGCATTTTATCGCCAGTTACCATTGGCCATGGTTCATGACCATCTTTGCGTAATAATATAGCATCTGTTAAATTTAATATATAGATTCCATTAGGTATATTTCTAAGTTGATTTAAATATTTTGGATATTCAACAGTTGTAGAAACTCTACCAACATATGGCTTTGCGACACATTGCATAATTCTCCATTGATTCTTCTTAATATATTTTATCATTTTATGATCTTTATTTCTTAATTTATTTATAAGAGCATCTCTAAAACTTGGTGCTGTTGTATTATTTTCTAATTTAGATAATTCGATATTTCCATCAACTACACATAATAAGTAGCATGAATGATGTAATTTTTCATAAATATATTTAAGTGTGTTTTCAGCTGCTTCAATATCCATTCTCCAAATTCCAGTTTCTTTATTTTTACATTTAAGATTACTGATACATCTTTTTGCTACATCGATAGCTTCATTATATGATTTAATAATTTTAATTTCTGATTGAATATGTTCTCCACCAACTTTCATTTCACCTAATTCAACTGTTATTTTTTTAATATTTGATTCAAGTTGTTCTCTTTTAGTAATTTTAAATGTAACATTATTATATCCTGATTTCATGTTATCTGCTTTTAAATCCTCCCATTTTGTCATATTTTTTAATTCTTGTTTTGATTGAGTTAATTCATGAGGTAATTCTTTAATTCCGTATTTGATATCTGGTTGATAAACTGTAAGTTTTGAATCAGCAATTCTATTTCTAATCGCGTCATCCTCACCTCCCCAACCCCAGAAATGATTTGGAAATCCATTTATTTTTTTAACATCTTTAATTGACATTGATAATATACCACCTAAAAATCTATCGTAGTTGTATTTTGTAGTCCATGCTTTACCAATATGTATTGGACTTGATGGGAATGTTTCATAGTAAGGTACAATTGGTTTTTCTGGAATTAAATCAACATCATGATAAATAACATAAGTTGCCTTCTCTTCTGATGCAATCTTTGTTCCAACATTTAATAAAGCTCCACGATTAAATTTTCTGTTATCATCTGATTGTTCTACAACAATAACATGCCAATCAGGATGGTATTTGCTGATTGTTTCTGTGAATTCTTTTAATTGTTTTGATCTTTCTTGTTCTTTATTATCTCTGTATGGAATAATTATATATGGATTTCCTTTTTGCATGGAAGTCAAATCATTTAAACTAAGTTTTTTAAAGATAGCACGATTTTCTTTACGAACAAAATTATTAATTTGTTTCCCTCCAATATATTTTTTGAAACTAGAATTTTTAGGATTGTATAAAAGAATGGATGGTAAGATGTCTATTTCAAATTTCTTCGCAACTTTTTCTGAATCAATTTTAATTATATTTAAGTTGGAATATTGACAGAATTTATCAAATTTATCTATTGGCGTATTATTATGAAAATATAATAGAGTTTTATTATAGCTCATTCTATAATAATTATCTATAAATAAAATTTTCCAAATTAATCAATTCTTTCATAAATCAACATATATGCATGTTGAGTTATCGGAACAGTACAATCAATCTCATTGACTCTATTATCATTGTAGTTATACCATTTATTATTATTTTTTGCAAAACATGTATAGTGTCCACCGTCAACTTCACCAACGTGATTTATACCACCCTTTAGTACATATTTTGTATGATCATTTCCACGAATCATCAATGGTTGAATATCAATTTCATTTTCATATGCTACTAAGTTTTTAACTTTAACAACAAATGTATTACTATTGTGTGTAATATGCTTAAATCTCTTTAGATGAATTATTAAGTATTTAGGATTTTTAAATATCTTACATTGCTTAATTGCTTGAACTTTTTTATCACAACCATCACAATGCCATAAATTCTTTTCATCTAATTGTTCTACTCGTTGAAGAGTATTTAAAATATCACTTAACTTAAAAATAAATTTATTACGAATATCATTTAAACACAATTTTGATATCATTTCATCATCATTCACTTTGTCTTTCAATTCTTCCTTTTTTTCATCAAATATTTTTTTATATTCATCCATCTTTTTAATAATATCATCTTCTAAGTCAGGAAAACTTAATGATAACATGTAGTTATTTTCAAAGTCAAAGTTTACATGATTACAATCTGGGCATCTGGTTAAGTTACATGTGATAGATTGGAAAAAATCAGATATTTGAGAATATTTCTTTGCTAAATTTCTATAATATCTCATTGCAAAATAATCAAGTGCCTTATCTTTATTTTCATCAATTAGTTTTAACATTGCTGGATCTTTTACGTCATTGTTATAATACTTATCACAAAAATCAAAAAATGTTTTTAAATCATCTGGTAATGTAATATTAAGATTAATTTCATTTTGAATTTCTTCATGAAGATTATCAATCATAAATTGCATTGCTTCATGACTATCATGTTGTTCAAATCCCATGAATAGTTTTTGTTTTTCAACAAACTTCTTTCTTAAACTTGTCGGAGTTAGGGAATCCGCAGTTGTTTCCCATAATGATTTAATAATTCTGTGAACTTGATAGAATAGGGAATCATCAAGTTCTCCTCTCAGTTTTCCAATAAATTCACCAGAAATAATAAATTTACGAAAATCATCCAAGTTACTTAGAATTTGAATAACAGCATTTAAATAACAAGTATTTCCCATATTATTTAGTCCAACGACTCCAAGCTTTGATTTTTCTTCTTTAACAATTAATTTTTCAGGTTCTGGAGGATACTCTTTAGGAGATGAAGGAGGGGCTTCTGGTAATTCCATATTTAAAATTGGATTTTCATCCGGTAACGCAGTTGATGATGTTAAATCAGTCATATTATGAATAGGTATATAATTATCTATTTATATATTTAAAGATTTGATAAATCAATTTTTTTACGTTTTTATTTATAAAAACCTAAAAAAATTAGTGTGAGTAAAACGAGATCTCAATTTTTTATAAAAACAAATAAAACACGTTTAATCTTATAAACACTTAATTTATGTTTGAATGTATCTAAATCATAGTTATATGGTAGTTTTAAAATTAACAATTTACAAAGTTTATTCTTCATAATATCATCACATAAATCTTCTAATTTCATATCTCCCAATTTGAATGTTAACTTTTCAGAATTTTTATAATCTAATCCTCCCCACGGTGGATCTAAATAAATAACATCTTGTTTTAAATTTTTATATACATTCAAATATGAATCATTGTAGAATGTTATGTTTGTACGATTAAAAAGATTCATATTATGCTTTAAATATTCAAATCTTGTCTTATCTAATTCTACAGAATTTACTGTATTAAATGCTTCAGAAAATGCAAGAGTATCACCACCGACGCTTGCAGTTCCATCAGTAATAGATATATTTGCGCCAACTCTTTGTTTAATTAATCTAATTAATTGTTTTGTTAAATGTGGTTTACTTATAGAGTATTTACCAACTTCATCAATCTTTATTTTATCATTATTATTGGGAAAGTATTCTGGTTCATAACCACCTTTTAATTGTTTTATATAATCATTTAATTTTTCCATATATTAAAATATATTTTATTATTCAATCTTAATTATTATAACAATAATTTTTCCTAATACTGTCATTGTTAAATTATAGAATTTTAATTCATTTAGATCATAATTAAATGGTAATTTTAAAACAAGTAACTTACATAATTTATTTTGAATAATATCATCACATAATTCTTCTAATCTTGTTTCTCCTAATTTTATTTTAATTGTTTTTTTATTTTTATATTCGGGACCACCCCAAGGTGGATCAAGATAGATTACATCTTGTTTTAATTCTTTAAATATTTCTAAATAATTTTTATTATAAAAAGTTATATTTTTACATTCAAATACCTCCATATTATGTACTAAATAATTATATCTTTCTAGATCCATTTCTACTGCATTAACATTCTTAAATGTTTGAGAAAAAGTTAAAGTATCACCACCAATACATGCCATAGCATCTGTTATTGTAATATCTGTTGAATTGAACTGTTTGGAAATTAAGTTTGTTATAACTTTAGATTTATCTGGTAAACTAATAGAATATTTACCAACTGCGTCAATTAATATTTTATCATTATTTGATGGAAAAAAATTCATTGTATTTACTATAATTATATTTAATTTCTTATATAATATATGAATGAACTATTTATTAAAATATTTCAGATGTTAATTAAAGTTAACGAATATTTAAGTAAAACATCAAACGATGATAAATTTAAAAGAACAAATGAATTTAGAATTAGATCATTAAAATTAGGATTAAGAACAATTAAAAACTATCCCACTGAAATTACAAATATTTCTCAATTAGATAATATTCAAGGAATTGGTAAAGGAATTAAAGATCGTATTAAAGAAGTACTTGATACAAAAAAATTACAAGAATTAGAAGAAATATGTTCTAATATAGACTGTGAAAATTTAAATAAAACATCATTAAATGAAGACTTACTATCTATTGTAGGAGTAGGAGATTCATTAGTTAAAAAAGTTATAGCAGATTATAAAATAACATCTGTAAAAGATTTTATTGAATTAGTTAAAACAAATAAATTAAAAGTTAGTAAAACAGTAGAATTAGGTATTAAATATTACAATAAATTAAAGTTTAATATACCAAGACAAGAGATTACAAAAACATTAGATTTTTTAACTACAAAAATAAATCAAGTTGATGATTCAATTATAATACAAATTTGTGGATCATATAGACGTCAAAAATTAACGTCAAATGATGTTGATGTTTTAGTTACAACTCCATTTATCATTACAAATGATCTTAAAGAAGAGGAAAAATTAATGCAACAAATAATTAAAAAATTACACGATGAAAATTTTTTAATAGATGATATGACTCCAACAGCAACAAATAAATATATGGGTTTTTGTAAATATAATAAATTTCCAGTTAGAAGAATTGATATACGTTTTATTCCGATGATTTCATGGTATCCTGCTTTGTTATATTTTACTGGTTCAAAAGATTTTAATTTAATTATGCGCAACAACGCTAAAAAATTAGGATATAAATTGAATGAATATGGAATATATAAAGGTACTAAAGAAATCTATGTTGAATCAGAAAAAGAAATATTTGATTTGTTAGGAATGAAATATTTAGAGCCTCAAGAAAGAAATTTTTGACAATCATTTTCATCAAATGGTGTATCCAATGATGAAAATTTAACTTTCATAATATCTGCTTTTTGTCTTTTTAATGTTAATATTGCAAAGTAATTTCTTATTTCTGTTAAATGAATATGATATGTTTTTAAATCTAATGATGGATTTTTTAATTTATATCCATTATTGTAAAATTCTAATGATAATCTTACATCACAACATGTTTCTCCCATAAAATAATTACCAATATCTTTTGTTATTAAACCTTTCCATATCCATGTATCAAAACTTCCACAATCATCTTGAAATACGTTTGAACCATCTTCTTTTATATTATATCTTGTTAAAAATAAAGCTTGATTTAATTCCAATTTAATTTTATCAAAATTCTCACCAATTACAATATCACTATTAATTAATACATTTATAGTATCTTCAGATGAATATTTATTAGCATAATTAAAGAAATCCTTAAAAGTTAATCTTTTAGAATCATTAATAATAATTATATTATCATTCATGAATGGGATTGGTTGATTTGTTTCATTTATAATAATAATTTTATTAAATAATTTATTATTGCAATTTAATTTTAAAGATAAGTCAATTTCTTTAGATCTATCAGGATGTTTATCATTATAATAATTTATTATTAAATTTATATTTTGTTTTTCAGTATAATTTGAAATTATATTTGTGAGAGTATCTTCGATTTTAGAATAATTAAAATTAAATATTTGAAATTGATGACGATTTATAAATTTATTTCTTAAATATGCTTCTTTGTTCATATTATAATATATATATATTATAATAATAAATTAAACACAAGTAAGATGTTTATTAGATTCATTTGAAAATAAATAAAAATTACCTTCTGTATATACAAAATATGTAATAGAACAAGTTAATTTATTATCTATTATAATATCATCTGACAAAATATTTAAAATTATTTTTATAAGTAATTTAATTATTTTATTATGAGTAATAATAACAATATTTTTTGCATTTAAATTAATAATTGTCTGTATTACTTTTGTTATTCTTTCTTTTACATTAACTTCGCTTTCATATATATTATTATCAAATGAATTTTTTAAAATAAATTCATTTTTTTCAATTGGACATTCAATATTATCTCTTTTTTCTTTAAATTTATAGAATTTTTTTACATTTTCATCAGTATCTTCAAGATTTTTAAATTCTGATTTAGTTAAATTTTTATACTTATCATTTATTTTAATATCACTCAAATTTTGATCATATGCTATTGGTGAAGTGTAATTAATTTCTTTAGCAATTATTTCAGCGGTTTGTTTAGATCTTTCTAATGGAGATGAAAGAATAAAGTCAATCTTATCTTTTCTATTATTTAAATATTTACCTGTTTTTTTAGCTTGTTCTATACCATTTTGATTTAATGGTGTATTATCTGGTTGTATAAGAGTTTCATTATTAAAGTCAGTTTCTCCATTTGAAACAATATAAATTCTAATCATTTATATATTATAAATTTATAATTTATAATATAAAATGTCAGAAACTGAAACGAATATTCAATGGTCACAACAAATTGATCAAATGTTGGCATCCTGGTGTGACAATGCTAAATGTTTTGAATATATGCATAATGAATCATATGATTATAATTCTACTCAATCAAGAAAAATGACAATGTTTATAACAATTTTAACAGCATTAACAGGGACAATGAATATTGGAATTGGAAACATAGCTATTAATGGATTTCAATTATCGTGGGTATTTGGTGGATTAACCGTATTAACATCAATGGCTACAATGATTCAAGATAAATTAGGATATGCTCAAAATTCAGAAGCGCATAAAAGATTTTGTAATACATGGGGTCAAATTCGTAGACGTATTGAAAGTGAACTTATTTTGCCATATGGTAGTCGTAAGGATTGTTCTTCTTTTTTAAAATTAGTTCGATCAGATATTGATCAAGTAAGTAGTGATGGAAATACACGTATTTCTCATATTGTAAAACAACAATGTTTCGAAAAATTTAAACAAATACCTAGTTTTGATATTCCTGATATATGTGGACAAATGGAGCATACTAGAGTATATGTTAATCATGATTTTGAACATCATATAGTATCACATGAAAATGATCTTCAAAAGCCTCTAGTAATAAATGAAGTTAAAAATTGAGACTTCATCCTAATTTTTTTGATATTCATAAATGAATCTAAAAAAAAATTGAGACTCCATAAACTCCATCCTAATTTTTTTGATATTCATAAATGAATCTAAAAAAAATTGAAATAAATTTATTCAATAGAATACATAATAGATTATAAAACAAACAGGCTAAAATGCAGCAACAGCTACTAGTTATTGAGATCGAGCCCTTTAACATCGAGGACTTCGACGAAGATGAAATTGCTGACCGAGGAAACAATTTCGGCCGCCACGCTGATCTTGCCAATAACTTCGGTGATCAATCGACGATTCTTGGAGATAGTTTCGACGAGATAATGAGCGAGTGTAACTCTGACTCTGAGTCTGAGTTTGACCCTAACCCTGACTCTGATTCGGGTGATTTTTTCTTTGGCGATCTCGATTTTTAAGATATTGACGAAGAGGAAGAGAAGTAAACTGTCTGAAAAAACTGAATTTATATCAATATATATCTATATATTAATAATTATTCAAAATGAAATACTATATGACCGGATGTGGTACTGCTGTCTATGATTCATTTGACGAAGCAAGTGAAATTGCAAAATCTCTTTCAACTGGTAAAAATGATAATTACAAGTATAGGGTAGTTCCTAAAGATAACAAATATATTGTTTCTTGGAAAGTTCCATTGAGTATCTATTTAAAAGATGTTGAACCCATTTATAAACAAATGGAAAAGATTTTTAAAAAAGAAATCATAATTGTTTTATAAATTAACCACTGCACATTAAGCAGACACCTTCTTCTTCATTACAGATAACAGTTTTCTTTTTCTTTTCATCTTCTTGTTTACGTTTTTCTGCCTTTTCTTTATTAGCATCAATTGCAAATTTGATTGCACTTGTTGCTGGCTTTGTGCGTAAATAATACATACCAGTTTTCAATCCAGACTTCCAACCATATTGTAAAGCTGAAGATAGTTTCTTAAAGTCAGGATCAGGGAAGAATAGATTCATTGATTGAGATTGATCAACAAATGCTCCACGAGCAACAGAATGATCAATAATAGACTTTTGTTTAATTTCCCATACAGTCTTATAAATTTCTTTTATGTTTTCTGGAATACCATCAATTTCTTGAATAGATCCATTACCAATAATAATTTTTTCTCTCATATCATTATCCCACATATTCAAGTTAATTAATTCTTGGATTAAATGTTTATTAATCATTATAAATTCGCCTGCTTGAGTGCTACGAGTATAAATGTTTGAAGTGTAAGGTTCAAAGCATTCGTTGTTGCCGAGGATTTGAGAAGTTGATGCAGTTGGCATTAATGCAGTCAATAATGAATTTCTCATACCATTCTTAACTTTTTCTCTCAATGATGCCCAATCAAGGGTTGTTGTTGAAGTAGAATAATCAAATTGTAAAATTCCCTTTTGGAAATCACTTCCTTCAAATTTAGGATATGATCCTTCAATTGCAGCAAGTTCTGCAGATGCTTCGAGACATCCATAATATATTGTCTCCATTATTTTCGCATCAATATCAACTGCTTGTTGAGAGTCAAAAGGAAGTTTCATTTGACAAAAGAGGTCAGCAAGTCCTTGAATACCAACACCGATTGGACGATGAGATAAGTTTGTTGCTTCTGATTCTTTAGTTGGATATGCATTTACATCAATTACTCTATTTAAATTAATAGTTGCTAATTTTGCAACATCCTTTAATTTATCAAAATCATATGCTCCATCAATGTAAAATTTATTTACTCCAATTGACGCAAGATTACAGACAGAGTGAGTGTTGATGTCAGAGACCTCTGTGATTTCTGCGCATAAGTTTGAGCTCTTAACAACACCAATATTTTTTTGGTTGCTTCTTTCATTTACTCTATCTTTATATAAAATGTATGGAACACCAGTTTCAATTTGAGATACTAAAGTTCTTTCCCAGATGTCAATTGCCTTAACTTTTTCTCTGTACTTGCCTTCTGATACATATTTATTATAGAGATCTTCAAACTCTTTGCCATATGTTTCATTCAAATTAGGGCATTCATCAGGACTCATTAAATACCAATCATCATTTTCTTGAACTGCTTTCATAAATAGATCAGGAACCCAGAGTGCTAAGAATAAATCTCTACATCTTTCAGATTCTGCTCCAGTTTGTTTCTTTAATTCTAAGAAATCTTTTACATCCGCATGCCATGGTTCAAGATAGATTGCGAAAGAACCAGCTCTCTTACCTCCTTGTGTAACATGCTTAGAAGTTTCATTTAATACTCTCAATAATCTAACAATTCCATTACTTCTTCCATTACTACCTTTGATGATAGAGTTTTTAGCACGAATATTTGATACATGTACACCAATTCCACCTGCGCCTTTACTTATCATGGCACAATCTGAAACATTTTTATACATTCCTTCAATGCTATCATCAGTTCCTAAAAGGAAACAACTTGCATATTGACCATTGATTACTCCAGCATTAAAAAGAGTTGGAGTTGCGTGAGTGAAATATCCAGCAGAAATGTAATTGTAAGTTTTTTCAATTAAATCTTTAGAATCTTTTTGAAAATGTATTGAGACTGCTACACGAAGGAATAAATCTTGTGGAGTTTCAACTGGTTTATCATTAAATTTCATTAAATATGATTTTTCAAGTGTTTTATAACCGAAAAATTCAAATGTATAATTATTTGCGTAGTTGATGAGACCATTTAAGTAATCAGCATTTGCATTCATATAGGCTAACATTTCAGGAACTAAATAATTACGTCCATAAAGTGCATTATAGTTTTGTTGGATGTAGTTCATTCTTCCGACGAAATTATTATTAGAACCTAATAGAATAGCAATATTTTTTTCTGCACTACTTACAGCAATTCTTCCACCTAATTTATTATATTCAAAGTCAGTTGAGGCAAGAGTTGCACAAATATTAGCACTAACAGTATCAAGTTCAGATGTTGAAATACCATCATAAATGTTATTAATAGTTTTTAATGCAATCGCATGAACTTTAACTCGTTCTAAATCATGCGCTAATTGCTGAATTCTTGTAGTTATCTTATCAAATGATATGATCTCACGTGTGCCATCTCTTTTAAGAACAAACATACTTACTTTATTATCCATTGTAATATAATAAACTAAATAATTTTTTTATCAATTTTTTATGAATATCGATATAGCTAAAAATAAAAGATTCTCTATTTTTGACACCATATAGAAAAAATCAATTATTTCCATGAAAAAATAAAATAAATTTATATAATATATGTTAAATAATTCAATAAAGGGTTTATTCGTTGGTTTATTATTAGCAATGAATGATGTATTAAGTTTTGGTATAATACAGTCTGTATATTTACAACAATTAAAAAGTATAAGTTGGTTAATCATTCCAACTATTCTTTATGCTCTTCAAGTTTGGTTATTCTATTATGGATTAAGACAAACATCAATGAGTGTTTTAAATATATCATGGAATTTAATTTCAAATGTATTAGTAACAATTTTAGGAATTTATTATTTTGGTGAAAAAATAAATGACTTAAAATCAATCGCATTATTATTTGCATTTGCAAGTATTAGTTTATTTGCGTTAGATGAATTAAAATCTTTAGGAGTATAGGCTTCGCCA
>Ga0214921_10008791_pt1 | contig 12956 bp, 5 predicted proteins | sample LL1505_MetaG_FD_177992 | JGI IMG/M metagenome (GOLD analysis project Ga0214921, IMG submission 177992) | Freshwater microbial communities from Lake Lanier, Atlanta, Georgia, United States - LL-1505 | ecosystem: Environmental > Aquatic > Freshwater > Lake | place: USA: Georgia | collected 2015-05-28 | reverse complement strand
AAATTAGAGGATAATGAAATCCAATTTATCTTCTCATAATGATTTTCTATAACATATCTTATTATCTCATTACTATTATTTAATGATATTACATTCCAACATATTTCTTCGATATTTTCTTTTAATAGTTCTAATACCAATGGTGATTTATTTAAAGATAAATGTATCCAATTTATTTTCTCCGGATTTTGTTTTAATAATTCTATGGCTTTTTCATTACTATTACTTGATAATATATCCCAATTTATATATTTAGGTTGCGTTTTTAATAATTCTATAACATCTGTATTTGTATTATATGATAAAGCATACCAATTTATTTTCTCAGGATTTGCTCTTAATAATTCAATTACTCGTGGATTTGAATTAAATGATAAAGCATCCCAATCTATTTCATTAGGATTTTCTTTTAATAAATCAATCGCATCAGGAGAATTATTAGAACAAAGAGACCGCCATTCTATCACATCTTTATTAAATTTCAAAAAATCAATTGCTCTCTCATTAGCAGATAAATATATCCTCGATACCCTCTCTCTCCATATATATCCACTTATCTTCTCACATATATCTACATTCATCCCAATAATATTCCTTAATAAATATCATACAAATCCTTTAATAAATCTAATTAATATTCTTTAATAAATCTAATTAATATTCCTTAAAGAAATCTCATATAAATCCTTTAATAAATCTAATTAATATTCCTTTAATAAATCTCATATAAATTCTTTAATAAATTCCAAAAATATTCTTTAATAAATCTCATACAAATTCTTTAATAAATTCCTAATATATTCTTTAATAAATTCCTAATATATTCTTTAATAAATCTCATAAATATTCTTTAATAAATTCCTAATATATTCTTTAATAAATCTCATACAAATCCTTTAATAAATCTCATAAATATTCTTTAATAAATCTCATACAAATTCTTTAATAAATATCATACAAATTCTTTAATAAATCTCATACAAATTCTTTAATAAATCTCATACAAATTCTTTAATAAATATCATACAAATCTCTTAATAAATTCCTAATATATTCTTTAATAAATCTCATACAAATTCTTTAATAAATATCATACAAATCTCTTAATAAATTCCTAATATATTCTTTAATAAATCTCATATAAATCCTTTAATAAATCTCATACAAATCTCTTAATAAATTCCAAAAATATTCTTTAATAAATCTCATATAAATCCTTTAATAAATCTCATACAAATCCCAAAAATAAAATGACAAAAGGTTTTTTTGTCATGATGTTATGGCCAATTAATTTTTATAATTATTTATTCATATTTTTTGAAATATTAAAAATAATAAAACAAATCATTTATTCATAATTAAAAATAATAAAACAAAACATATTTTATATGATTTGTTATGATGTTATATTAGGGTAATTATTTAATATAATTAACAAATCATTTTTTATTTTTTTTCATAATTAAATAAAACAAATCATTTATTCATAATTAAAAATAATAAAACAAAACATATTTTATATGATTTGTTATGATGTTATATTAGGGTAATTATTTAATATAATTAACAAATCATTTTTTATTTTTTTTCATAATTAAATAAAACAAATCATTTATTCATAATTAAAAATAATAAAACAAAACATATATTATATGATTTGTTATGATGTTATATTAGGGTAATTATTTAATATAATTAACAAATCATTTTTTATTTTTTTTCATAATTAAATAAAACAAATAAAAGGCCAAAAAATTAATTTTGACCCCCAATCCCTCGTTTTAATAGTCATTGTCCTCGAAGATGTCAAGCTTCTCAGTTATCGTCCATAACCAATTAGCATATTCATTTATCAAGAACCACCTATAACCATTATCACGACATAAATTATACTCAGGATCGAGAGAGCGTTCATACTCGTCGGCAGCGGTTGAGATATACTCAGCAGGAATAGTTGGTGCGGTCATATTACACAATAGAATTAATAAAAAGAATAAATCATTTTAATAAGTTTTAGTATTATTTTAATACAAATTAAGAATATTAAATATAAAAAGGACAAAAAAGGGAGATGTTATTTTCCATTCTCTTTTGTCATGTTAGGATAGCAGGCACACGGGCAAAAAACTCAATGAATAAAAGAAATCATTTTAATAAAATTAATGGAAATATTAATACAAATTAAGAATATTAAATAATAAAAGGACAAAAATATTTAATGTTGTTCATTTTTGTCAAGATGACACTTATATAAGGCAAGATAACCCGCCAAAAATCTCAATGAATAAAATAAATCATTTTAATAAAATTAAGAATATTAAATAATAAAAGGACAAAAATATTTAATGTTGTTCATTTTTGTCAAGATGATACTTATATAAGGCAAGATAACCCGCCAAAAATCTCAATGAATAAAATAAATCATTTTAATAAAATTAATGGAAATATTAATACAAATTAAGAATATTAAACAAATAAAAGGCCAAAAAATTAATTTTGACCCCCAATCCCTCGTTTTAATAGTCATTGTCCTCGAAGATGTCAAGCTTCTCAGTTATCGTCCATAACCAATTAGCATATTCATTTATCAAGAACCACCTATAACCATTATCACGACATAAATTATACTCAGGATCGAGAGAGCGTTCATACTCGTCGGCAGCGGTTGAGATATACTCAGCAGGAATAGTTGGTGCGGTCATATTACACAATAGAATTAATAAAAAGAATAAATCATTTTAATAAGTTTTAGTATTATTTTAATACAAATTAAGAATATTAAATATAAAAAGGACAAAAAAGAGAGATGTTATTTTCCATTCTCTTTTGTCATGATGTTATATAGGGTTTGCGAGGTAAGCACTCACTGATAATTTAAATAATAAAAAGAAATCATTTAAATAAGTTTTAGTATAATTTTAATACAAATTAAGAATATCAAATAAATAAAATGTCAAAAAATTGGATTTGACTTGTCTCTCACCTAACCAACATCTATTTATTTATATTTATTAAATGTTGCCTCTGCTCACAACACTTTGCCCCTAACAATCACCGCTGATAATTTAAATAATAAAAAGAAATCATTTTTATAAAGAAAATAAATAATTTTAAAACAATTATATAAATGTATTAAAAAGAAAGAAAACATAATAAAAATGATTGAAATAATAATTTAAATATTCATCCAAAAACACTTAGATGAGTATTGACAAACACTAATCACGAATAGAGAATGATCTTCGTTGGAGTAAAATCCATTGTATGCTAAGACGGACTTAAAAATCCTGAATCGCTGTATTTGAGATGAAAGATGTGTATGGAGATATGAGTTTAAGAGAATGTTTTTGGTCGTTTAATCATTGTATTATAAATGTATTAAAAATGAAGAAAACATAATAAAAATGATTGAAATAATAATTTAAATATTCATCCAAAAACACTTAGATGAGTATTGACAAACACTAATCACGAATAGAGAATGATCTTCGATGGAGTAAAATCCATTGTATGCTAAGACGGACTAAAAATCCTGAATCGCTGTATTTGAGATGAAAGATGTGTATGGAGATATGAGTTTAAGAGAATGTTTTTGGTCGTTTAATCATTGTATTATAAATGTATTAAAAATGAAGAAAACATAATAAAAATGATTGAAATAATAATTTAAATATTCATCCAAAAACACTTAGATGAGTATTGACAAACACTAATCACGAATAGAGAATGATCTTCGATGGAGTAAAATCCATTGTATGCTAAGACGGACTTAAAAATCCTGAATCGCTGTATTTGAGATGAAAGATGTGTATGGAGATATGAGTTTAAGAGAATGTTTTTGGTCGTTTAATCATTGATTTTTAACAAAACAATATAGAGCATCAATAGGTTTATAACAATTAATATGTGAATTTTGAATAAAAATATCTTTTTGGTCTAATGTAAAATCAAAAGGGTCAAAATCTTTAATAGAAAAACAAAAATTTAAAAGATCATCAGTCCATTTTTTTTTAATTAAAGCACAAGGTAATAAAATTTCATCATCATCACATGAAATAGTTTTAATACCTCTCATAGAATCATAATAATATTCTTGATCATTATATTTAAAAGTGCAAATACAATGACCACAACCAATAGAGCAACTATCAGTATCAGTCATATTCAGAATATAATCTAATTCATATGAGAAACCATTATATAAAATTTCCTTTGAATTAATAATAGGTAAATCATGAATATTAATATCAATATAATCTATAGCTGTATCTATTTTAATTTTAATAAAATAATAATGTCAAAATTTGTTGATGATTTAAAATCAGTTTTATTAGCGTATTTTTTATCATTTATTTCATAAATAAAAAGACATTTAATATCTAAAAAATCATAAAATTTTTTAATTTTAATAAAATCATAATGTCAAAATTTGTTGATGATTTAAAATCAGTTTTATTAGCGTATTTTTTATCATTTATTTCATAAATAAAAAGACATTTAATATCTAAAAAATCATAAAATTTTTTAATTAAAATAAAATCATCTTTTTTATCTTTATTATAAATAATTATTTAAATTGGCATAATTTTCTCTTGTTTTTTACAACTAAATCATTATCAATACCTTTACAAATTTTCAAATGATTACATTTAGAAGATGAATTTGCTAATATTTTATGACATTTATGACATTCTAATGGATTTGAAACACCTTTACAAATAATTAAGTGTTTTTTCAAATAATTTTTAGATGATAATATTTTAGAACATTTCGAACATAAAAATATTTAAAAATAATTTAATTTTCTTTATATTATCATTTTTTAAAAATGATTTTTTCATACAATTTATAAAATTATATGTGTAAAGGAAATAATTGTAAAAAACAACCTCTTTATAACTATAAAGGAGAAATAGATGCTTTATATTGTGGTAATTGTAAATTAGATGGTATGATCGATATAAAACATCCTAAATGTATTAATTGTAATATTAAAAGACCAAATTTTGGAATGATTAATGATAAAAAAACTCAATATTGTGGTGATTGTAAATTAGACGGAATGATTGATATTAAAAATCCTAAATGTATAATTTGTAATATTAAAAGACCAAGTTTTGGAATGATTAATGATAAAAAAGCACAATATTGTAATGATTGTAAATTAGATGGTATGATTAATATTAAACATCCAAAATGTATAATTTGCAATAATAAAATACCAATATTTGGAATGATTGAAGATAAAAAAGCACAATATTGTAATGATTGTAAATTAGATGGAATGGTTGATATTAAAAATCCTAAATGTATTATTTGTAATACTAAAAGAGCAAATTTTGGAATGATTGAAGATAAAAAAGCACAATATTGTAATGATTGTAAATTAGATGGTATGATTAATATTACTTCTTCTAAATGTATTATTTGTAATAGTAAAATACCAATATTTGGAATGATTGAAGATAAAAAAGCTCAATATTGTGGTGATTGTAAATTAGATGGAATGGTTGATATTAAAAATCCTAAATGTAAGTCATTATGGTGTTCAACAATATTTAGTAATAAAGAATATAAAGGTTATTGTAGATATTGTTTCATACATTTATTTCCTGATATTCCAATTTCAAGAAATTATAAAACTAAAGAAATTACAGTCATTAATTATATTAAAGAAAATTTATCACATATTAATATTATAACTGATAAAAAAATTGAAGGTGGATGTTCTAAAAGAAGACCTGATATAATGATTGATTTAGGTTTTCATATTATAATAGTTGAAATAGATGAAAATCAACATAATAATTATGATTGTTCCTGTGAAAATAAGCGTTTAATGCAACTTTCACAAGATGTAGGATTTCGTCCAATTGTTTTTATACGATTTAATCCAGATAGTTATAAAATAAAGGATAAAAAAATATCAAGTTGTTGGTATATTAATAAACTTGGAATATATCAAATTAATAAGAAAAAAATAAATGAATGGAATGAACGATTAAAAAATTTAAAAGATACAATTGAATATTGGTCTAATCCAGAACATAAATTAGAAAAAACAATACAAATAATAGAATTATATTATAATCAATAAATAATAATGATACATAAAGAAATTCATATAAAAAATCAAATTATTTAATGATAAATAATTTGATTTTTTATAAACAATAAGCATATTTTTTATTTTCTTCATAACTATGGTTCATCATATCACATATTCTTCTATGTTCTTTTTCTGTTAATTCTTTTTGTTTTACTAAATAATTTATATATGTTGAATAATAATGTCGTAATTCTACTGCTGATATTGATATATCATATATTTTACTAAATATTATCATTATATGTATTGATAAATTCGATGATGTATATTGTTTATTATCATTATCTAATAATAAACTTCCCGTTATTCTATCATTTATATAATTTTTAATTAATATATCTAATTCATCAGGTACTGTTATTTTTTGTATTTGTTTTGTTTTTGTTCTGTTATAATAAAATGTTTTATTATAATAATAATTATTTCTTTTATGTATTAATATTTTATCTTCTGTTAATGGTTCTTTATCTATTATCATCATTCTTAAATAGTCAATAGGACGTCTCACAGGTAATAACATAAATAATCCAAATATTAATTTATCTCTTGATGTTAAATAATTTTTATCATTATCTGTTTTATTATCATTAAAATTATTTAATATTTTTAATACATCATCAATATTAAATGATAATTTATTATATTTTATATAATTTTTATCATTTAATTCTATATTTACCCTCGATTGTTGATATTCAATTTGTTTTTGAAGTATATATGGATATATTTTTTTTATAATTGGTGCATAACCAATTATACGCGTTAATATTGAATATAAATATTGTAATTCATTCTTATTTAATTCTTTTATAAAATTATATAAATCGGTTTTAAGAAATTCTAATTCTTTATTTATTATATTAGTGTCATATTTATCATTTGATAATAATTTTAATAATTCTTTTTTAAATGTTTCTGAAAATTCAACTTTACTATATTTTTTATAAGTTTTATTTAAACTATTATAATATAATTTTATCGATTGAGGTTGTAATATTGATTTATTTAATCTATTTAATCTTTTTTTTAAAGGTTTATAAATTATAAATCCTGATTTATCAATATTTATTATATTTAAATCTATTAAATATTTTGGTATTTTCTTTTTTGTTTCTTCTTCTTCAATATCTTCTTCTATTTCTTCAATATCTTCTTCAATATCGTCTTCTATTTCTTCTTCATTTGGTTCTTTAATTTTTTTATAATATTTTTGATTTTCTTCGTGTCGTAATTGTTTATATTTTTCTGGATTTTCTTCTTTAATTTTATCTCTTCTTCTTCTTGAATATTCTGTACTTGTCAATGGCATTTATAATTTTAATTATTTTTTTATAAATTATATTAAAATCATTTTTTAATTAATTACCCATTTCGCTTATAATGTTATAACTATAACATTAACAAAAAATAATTTAATCATCCTTTTTATTCCTATTTCGTTTTATTATTGTTTTTTTATTTTCATTATATTCAATACTTGAAATCAATGTTAATTTATTATATTTTATTTCTACCTTTTCATCTATATTATCCTGAATTAAATCTATATGAGATACTATAATAATATTATTAAAATATGATAATAATGAATTTATAAATGATGGAATAATTGATAAATTATATTTATCGAAATTTATAAATCCTTCATCTATAAATAATTGATTACATCTTATTTCATATTTATTCATAAATAAACTCATTCTCAATGCCATTGAAATTACGAATTGTTGATAGCCCGATGCTTGATTTATTGATATTATCTGTTTTGTATTTTCTCTTTCCTTTCTTTCTATACCATTATTATAATCGTTATTAATTAACCAATTAATATGAATTATATCTTTTACTACTGTTATTATATAATCTAATTTAAATGGTTTTGTTTCTTTATGACATAATGTTTTAATTATCTTATTTGCTCTTTCTGTTAATTTATTTAATACATATTTATCATACATTTCAATTCTAAATGCTTGAAAATTTATTATTATTGTTTCTAATATTTCTATTGTATTATCCAAATCATTTATTATTTCATATAATCTTAGATAATTATCTCTATTTTCCTTATTATATATATTAATTGTTGATTGTTTTATTAATTTATCATTTAATTCTTTTATTTCTTTTTCTTTTGTTTTTATCTTATCATTTAATTCTAATTTTATTTTTATTAATGGTTTCTTATTATTATTAGATATATATTCATTATATTTATCATATATATCTAATAATTCATTTATTTTAAATAATTTATTCGTATTTATGATTTTTATTTTATTATCGTATTCGATCCATTTATTATAATTTTCTTTCAATTCTATATATTTATCAATACGAGGTTTAATATTTTTATTATAATTTATCATTTCTTCTATATTCAATATTTCATTTCTTAAAGTTTTTAAATTTACTATTATATTATTATATTTATTTTCCCATTTTTTATATTCTTCATATTGTTGTATTTTTTTTAATTTATTATATAATTCATATGATTTTTTATTATAATATTCATAATTATTAATTAATTCTGTAATTTCTAATAATTCAAATGTTTGTATTCTTTTTAATATATTATCATATTCTAACCATTCATTATACATTTCTTTTAATTCTAAATATTTATCAATACGAGGTTTAATATTTTTATTATAATTTATTATTTCATTATAATTATTAATATTATTTTTTAATTCATATAATTTTTTTATTACTTCATTATATTTATCATCCCATAATTTATATTCTTCATATTGTTCTATTTTTATTAAATTTTCATATAAGTTATAACATCTATTTTTATAAATAGTTATTTTATTATTATTATCTTTCAATTTTGTTTCATTTAAAATAATATTTTTATTTAATTCTGTCTTATCATTTATTATTGTATTTAATTGTTTTGTTATTATTTCATATTCTTCTTTTGATTTATAATAATTATAAAATTCAGTTAATAAATCATATCTTTTTTTTATTTCTTTATTTTTTATATTACGTTCATTTATTTCATTATAATCATTTATATTTATCAATAATTCATTCGTTTCTTTATCATTTTCTAATTTTTTTATTATTATATCTAATTCTTTCATTCTACATACCCAATGTCTTTTACAACAATAAACACATTCTGGATTATATTTATAATCATCATTTGATGTTAATAATAATAATTCTTTCTTATAATTTTCTAATTCATTATTTATATTTTTTATATTTTCAATAATAACATTATTTGATTTTATTGTTTTCTCATCATTTTCAATAATTAATAATATTGATTTTATATCAATTGATTTTAATTCTTTATTTATAGTCGTCGATGATTTATATTTAATTTCTTTAAATTCATCTAATGGTTTATTTATTATTGTTTTATTTTGATGTTTATTAAATATTAAATTAAAATCTTTTTCTAATAATAATAATTCTTCTTTATTAATTTTTATTATTTCTTCTAAATTTGTTATATCAATTACTAATTTATTATATTCATCATAACTTAATAAATTATTATTAATATTAGACGATTTTATAATATTTAATGATAATACAAAATCTTTAAAATCATCTTTATTATATAATATATCGATTTCTGATAATATTTTATCTTTTTTTATTGTTGGTTTTTTCTGTTTCAATGGTTTATTTGATATTAATTCTCTTTCATATAATTCTAATGTTTTATATTCATTATTTAAAATAGTAATTGTATTTTCCAATTCATTTATATCAATATTTTCATATCTTTTAAATTTTGTATCTATTAAATATTTTTTTAATTCTTTTTCTTCATTTTCTAAAATAGATAATTCACAAGGTTTAATATTTATTTTAATATTTTTTATTTTATTCTCATCCAATTTATAATTATAATCTTTTTCCAATTTTATATTAATATCTTTTAAAATATATTTTAATTCATTATATCTTTTTTTATAATTATTATAATCTATTAAACTAATATTTTTATTATTTGTTTCATTAGTATTATTATCATTAGTATCAAAACTTAAATTAACATTTTCTAATATATATTTATTTAAATTATCTTCTGAATTATGTATTTTGATAATTTCATTAATTATTTCATTATAGCATAATAAAGGATTATTAATTTTTATTGGTCGTGTAGTTATTAATTCTTTTTCATTTGTTTCTAAAATTTGACAATTATCTTTTAATTTTTCTAATGATAATTCTAATTCATTTATATTAATATTTTTATATTTATTATTATCAACTAAATAGTTTTTTAATTGTTTCTCTTCGCGTTCTAAAATAGATAATTCACATGGTTTAATAATTATATCTGTCAATGTATTTTCAATATTTTTTGTATAACTATTTTTTAATTTTAATAAATCTTTTTCATCTTTTAATATATATTTTAATTCATTATATTTTTCTTTATATTTATTATAATCATCTTCACATAATAATTTATTTAAATCTAACGATTTTATTAAACTTAAATAATCTGTTTCTAATATAATTAATGTTTTAGGATTGTTAATATCTATATTATGATAATTATTATATTCTTTCATTAATTCTTCATTTTCTTCTAATTTTATTTTTAATATGTCATTTAAATTTGTTATTTCATCATCTGTTATTTCATCTATTTTATTATTTGACATTAATTTCTCATATACCTCTTTTTTACTTTCTACAATTCTCTTAAAATCTCTATATTTATTTATTGCTGTTTTAAATAAATTATATAAATTATATATATAATCTACATTATATGATTTATCTATTATTTCTAATGTTTTTTTAGCATCTAATTTTAAAATATCATTATCATTATTTTGTGTAATCATTGATGAATTTAAAAAATCATCAATAGTTCCAAATAATTTTTTAATTTCTGTATTACAGTCATTATTTTTTTTTAATAATTCTAAATCTTTATCATTTTGAAATTTATATAAATATGAATATTTTAAATGAATTTTTGTTTTATCTTCTCTTTTTGTATAATCTCTTTTAATACGATATAATATTCCATTCAATTCTATATCTATTATTGTATAAGCACATTCTTTATTATGGTTTATTATACCTCCTGAAAATGAACTCGATTTTGTATTTTCACCCCATATTGATAATAATAATATATCATAAATTGCTGATTTACCTGTTCCATTAGTCCCTTTTACCATAAATGATTTTGAGTTTAAATCGTGTATATTTAACCAATTCTTATTTTCATAACAAAGTAAACTTTCCCATTCTAAGTATTTTATTATAAATGATGGTTTTATTTGTTTTATATCATCATTTTTAACACACGATTGAATAACTAATGACAATTCTTTATTTCTTTTAATAATTTCATTAAATAATTCTTCTGGATATTTATTTTTGTCAAATAATAATAAATCTTTATTTTTTATTATTTCTATTAAATTATTATATTTTTTATCTGTTAATAATTTTTTAAAATAAGATAATAAATAACTATTATCAATATTATATATATTAGTAATAGTTATTTCGTCATTTATTTCTTCATTTAAATCATAATTAGTATCATTATTCGATAATGACAATAAATTTTTTTCATCTATTCGAGAAAATATATTAAATGTTATATTATATTTTTTTAATAAATTATTTAAATTTTGAAAATTAATTTTTGAAAATATTTTTATTTCTATTTTTTTTGGAAAATATATTTTATTATTTTTTATTTCTTCTTCTAATAAATATTCATATTTCCCATTTTTGCGAATTAATATTTCTCCATTCGAATTCTCTTTTATATTTATATATCCTATATCATTTAATACATTTACTTCTTTTATTTTTTTATTATATAAATCCCATATTAAATATCCATGTTCTATTAAATCCTCCCCAAAATTTTGTTGAATTAGTGATGATGAATATCCACCAATTACTTTATTTTTATAATTAAATACCTGTCGTTTGTGTAAATCTCCCAAAATGGCATAATCAAAATCTTCTATTAATTCTAATGGATATGTTGAATTATCGTCTTCTCTAATTATATCACCATTAAATAATTTACAAGATACAAAAGTTCCATGAAATAATGCTATTTTATATTTAACATCTTCTTTAATTTTTGGAAATTCAGGTAATATATCTTTTCTTCCTGTTAATTTAGTACTATTCATTGTATCAAATAAACTTAAATATGAAAATCCTATATCATCTATTATTAATGTTTGACTTTCATTTAATACTATTAAATTATTAATATCAAAATTCAATGATGTGATTAATGATGGATTATTATCTATCAATCGTTCGTGATTACCTTCAAATATAATTAATCTTCCTATTTTTGTTAATGATTTAATTAAATGTTTAAAAAGTAGTAATCCATAATTACTCGCATTATAACGATTATGAAAAATATCTCCACTGATTATTATTATAAAATCATCAAAATTTATTTTCATAATATCTATTTGTTCATTTATTGATATTATTGTATTATTAATAACAGTATTATATTCATCATATCGACTATTCACATTATCTCCGTTTCGTATATGAATATCAGATAAATGAAAAATATATTTAATGGGCATTATATCTATAATTTATTTCATTAATGTCTTTATATAATTTGATACATTTATTATAACAAATGTCCTATTATATATTATTATTAATAAAAAATAATTTCAAAATGTCTCTAAATATTATTTTGGACATTCTTTATAATATTTGTCCTAATTTATATATAAGGACATAATATATAATAAATGTTTTAAAATATACCCTTGGACATTTATTATATATTATGTCCTAATTTATATATAAGGACATAATATATAATAAATGTCCTAAATTATAC
>Ga0214921_10008790_pt1 | contig 12957 bp, 12 predicted proteins | sample LL1505_MetaG_FD_177992 | JGI IMG/M metagenome (GOLD analysis project Ga0214921, IMG submission 177992) | Freshwater microbial communities from Lake Lanier, Atlanta, Georgia, United States - LL-1505 | ecosystem: Environmental > Aquatic > Freshwater > Lake | place: USA: Georgia | collected... | reverse complement strand
ATTCGCACTAAATCGGTGCGTTACTCAACGAAATGGATAAGAACATGTCAGAACCAACACAAACTAACCGCAAGAAGTCACGCCGCCGTAATGGAGATGGAAACACCTATCGCCACAAGAATGGATGGCGTACCGTGATCTCACATAAGGGTCATACCGTCACGGCTATGGGCCGCTCAGAGCAGGAGTCTCGTCGACTAGCTAAAGAAAAGATCAAGGCGCTTCCTATTTATGATGGCTCATTAGTCCCAGCAGCAGCAAAGCTAACAACAGGCGAATTCTTAACTAATTGGATCACTAAAAAGCATAAGACTTCGATTGCAGCTACTACTTATCGCCGTTACGCATCTCTTATCAATATCCACATCATTCCAGCACTTGGGACAATCAAATTGCAAGCCATCAATAAGAATCATGTAAACGCTCTAATGCTTCAGATGCAAGAGAAAGGTCAAAGTGCGCGCTCACAACAGCAGGCGCGTGCCGTTCTATCTGCGGCCTTCGAGTCAGCTATAGAAGATGATTTAGTTGCATCTAACCCTGTTGTTAAGTCTCGAACAATTACGCTAAATACTTCTCAGATTCACCCCTTTTCGCTTTCAGAAGTTCAAACTCTTCTCGATAAAACAACGGGAGTGCAGATGCAAGCACGTGTCCGCATGGCCGTTCTCTACGCAATGCGTCAAGGCGAAGCACTTGGTCTTCAATGGAAAGATGTCGACTTCAATAAGAAGACTATATTTATCTGGCAACAAGTTCAGAAGGTAGAGGGTGTCTATCAATTCGTGAAACTGAAGAGTAAGGATTCAATTCGGACCTTAGAGATCGACGATCAAACCTTAGCTGCTCTAAAGGCCCACAAAGTTCAGCAAAACATCGATCGATTGGCTATGGGTGATAAATGGAAAGATCATGATCTAGTTTTCACAACTTCAACTGGAAATCCGATTGACTGTAAAACTGATTATCGTCAATGGCATCGCGCGCTCGCAAATGCTGAACTTCCCATTAAGCGTCTTCATGATGCTCGCCATACGGCAGCAACTCTGTTATTTGACCAAGGGTTGGATATTGAAGTGATTCGTCGATTCATGGGTCACTCATCGGTGTTGCTTACTTCAAAGACATATGTGCATCATTCTGCGCGCCAGTTGAAGGGTGCAGCAGATCTCATAAATAAAATCACTCAAGAAGGGTAATTTTTTCGAAGATTCCTAATTCTGGCCCAAATACATTGACATGGCATTGACTAAATCTTCATTTGTAATTTCTTTACGGTTAAGTATTTCATCAAGTTTCTCTTCAATAGTATCTATTGTGGTAAAGGAATACATATATGTGGTCTTTTGCTGGCCTAATCGGCGTATTCGATCCCTAGCTTGCTCATTCGAGGAGGGGTTCCACCACCTATTGATAAAAATTGCATGGTTAGCCTCAACCAGTGTTAATCCTTCAGACGCTATCTTTGCTGATGCCAACAATGTTACTTTCTTGTTTTTGAAATTATTTATTGCTGCGTCTCTCTGAACTAGATTCATTTCGCTTGTCAATAATTGCGTGGATCCAGGAATCTTTTTCTCCAGAATTTCGGAAAGAGCGGTGAGGGGTTTTCTCCAATACGAGAAGACTACGGCCTTCTCTCCAAGGTTTGATATTTCTTCAAGTAGCTCTTGAATTCGATCTAGCTTAGTACTAGTTCCTGTTAGTGGATCTATGTCGCAAATGTGGCGAAGCTTTCCAAACTTAACCAATGTGGATGTTTCAGAATCTGAAAGCATTGTTCGATAACTTCGCGATTGTTCAGGAGATAACTCTAAGAATTCCTGCCTTTCAAGCATTGGAGGCAACTCCTTAAGTACCTCACTCTTCCGTCTTCTCAAAAGGTAAGGTTTTGCTCGCGACTTTAGAATGTCTATACCTAATTTATGGTCCGAAGGCGTGAACATCTTGGGCAGTAATAACGAGAACAAAGTTGCAAAATCTTCAGAATCTCTCTCGACAGGAGTTCCTGTTAGGAGCCAGATTTTCTGCGGGGATAAGTTCCGGAAACTTTGCGATAAATTTGATGTTCTGTTCCTTAACTTATGAGCCTCATCGCAAACAACAAGTTGAGCTTGTTCAATCATGAAATTTGAATTGGTGCGTAGTTGTTCGTAACTCGTGATAATAATTTGTGATTTACCCGTGCGGCTTTTCCATACTGATTCCGCTGCATTTCCTGAAGGGATTACTGCCGTTGCCGATAAATAAGGTGTCCATTTCTTTATCTCCGCATACCAGGTGAAAACGAGTGAACGTGGACAGATTATTAGAATTCTTGTGATTTGCCCTTCTAATAACATTTTTGAAATGCCGGCTAGAGCCTGGAATGTTTTTCCGAGCCCCATGTCATCGGCCAGCATCGCCCGATCTAGTGAGCTCAGCCAATCTACGCCAAACACTTGAAAAGGGAGGAGAGGTAATTGAGCATGAGTTCCGAAGTAAGAAGAAATCAAATCCTCAATATTGAAATTTTTACCTACTACCGAGCCATTACTAATTTGCGCTTCTAGGCTTGGTAACCGAGTTAGTTCAGGGATTTGAAGAACTAACTTTTTCTCTGAAGCTAATTGATCTTGGTGCTCTGGATAATACTTAAGTATCTCTGGCAAAGCTTTCTTAAATCCGTCGGAGCAAGTAACGCTTGCTCCGACGGAGGAAGAAATCTCTCCCGATTCCTCTACCGTAAGTGTTAACTCCAGCAAATCCACGGATTAAGATTTCACATCAAGATTTTTGAGAGTCTCATTCCACCAACTATCGATAGCTTTTGGAATGTCTTTTTCCTCTGGGCCAAAGTCCAAATATTCTCCACACTTCTTCTTGAGTTCTAGAAGCGAATCTGGGTCTGGTGAAAATTTAGGATTGAGAAATGTGGCTAATAAGGCAACCGCAAGACGTACCGCATCATCACGTTTTTCGTTTCGCATAATCCATTTGTCGTCTTTTGGAACAATCATCAAGTTTCGCCATGGTGAAAGTTCCATATCCCATTTAATCTTCTTAAGCGGCTCTAGAGCTTTCTCACAATGTTGCAATGTCGATGAACCAGAAATACCATCTTGGTCAAACAAGGCACGTACCAACATTGCAAACATCTTTTGACCAATCGGCCAGAAAAGAATGTGGTCACGATCATCACCTTTGTCCGCCGCACCAATGACACTGTGATTTCGCATTTTTACCGCTTCAGAACGAAGCTCCGGCACAACGTTTAAAATGGCTGTCCAGTACATTGATAATTCAGAATACAATTTGTCAAGAACTTCATCATCATTCGGGCGATAACGCTTAAATTCTTTTGCTTTGCTTCCAGCATCGTCAAAGCCAAGATTTTGTCGTTCTTTAGAATCAAGTAAAATTTCATTTACCGCATATAAGACTTCTATTTTTGTGAAATGAACTTGATTAGCATTCATATTCGAGCCCTTAGTTGTATCTACAACTATTGAATTCTTGTGCGGGCCAACTGATTGAAAAAATTCATGATCTTCAAACAGCTGACGGGTGACGATAGCAAACGAATCGTCCTCGTCCATAATGATGGTGGTTGCTAAATCCATAGGCTTTGCGTAGCGATTTAGGTGGCCAAATAATCTTCTAAAACGTCGGCGGAATTCTTTGGTGTCCTCAACATCACCAGGGACAACAAGAACCACGCTTATTTCTTCATTCTCGAACCCAGCAGGGCGATTTAGGTAAGAAGGGGAATCAGGTTCAGTTAACTCTCTTATAGCTTTAAGGCGATGCTGACCATCAAGTGCGAAGTACTTCTCAGTTCCATCGAACCGAAGCACGCCAAACGCATTCTCAAGTAGAGGACTTCCTTGTAGCAAGGCTAATGCCGGATCATCCGTCATCTTTACGGGGAACCATTTAGGATCTCCACCCTCAGCTGCTATGACGACTGAATTGAAAAATCGATCTGGTTGCTTTTGAAGATAGGAAACAATTTCCGTCTTGGCTCGGGACTCATTTAGTTGACGTTGAAGCGTTTCCTCTAAAGCCTTTCCTTGCTGAGCAAAATTTACGCTCGTGGCTAGATCTTTCATTGTCATTTTTACTATGTAGTAAGTCCAACGACCCATGCTGGCACGTACGCCTGGAAATAGTTTCATTATTTACCCCGCTCCATTTTTCTTTCCTTATTTGGTGCTTCAGGTTTTCCAAGTCGGCCCTGAAGTGGTGCATTTACTCTATTTGCTGTTGGACCAAGCACATCCAATAGTAAGCCTTCAATCCTGTTCAAATCAACGTTTTCTACTAAGGCGTACCAATAATCAAGGTTTCGAAACGTCTTCTTCGCGAGTTCCAAATCTGGTGATGTTGATTTTGCATGTGTGGCAAATCGCGCACGTAAAGATCCACTCTGTCCAGCGTACAAAACATTGTAGAAAATTGCTAAAGGTTTTGTCAGATCTGTTTCGACTGGCACCGGCGGTCTACCGCAAATTAAATATACCCCGCTTTTTTCTGGGATTACAAATGTCTGACTTGGATCTAAGAATGCTTTTTTCCACTCTAGGTTTTGTATTTCTTTGCCAGCGCGTTCCCAAGGAGCACTATTAATATTCCAACCGTATCTCATGAGGCACTCTTTCTATGAATTACTTCATACAAAGATGTACGAGCTTCTCCAAGTTTTCTCACGGAAATATGTTCATTAATTATTTGGCCACCGGACTTGCGTACAAGCTCTAACCCAGAAGAGAAACTTTTGGCACCCACAATTACATGCATAATCTCTTTAGATTTATTCTCAACCAAAATGGCAGGCGCATAGCCTCTCCATGTTTGAATGACGAAAACTTCGCTAACAATTTTTACATCTTCCCAGGATTCAGCAATCTCTAATCGAGAGGTTGATGTACCAAAAGCGGCTACTTCGAAGGTTTTATTAATGGGGTTTTTTTGATACTTTCCATTAAACACCACTAAACAATTCAAGTGAGAGTTACTTTTTAACATAGATTCATAAATTGATTTTCCGTACACCAGGCGTGCAGATTGATAACATAAAACCTTTTTACCTTTAAGTAGCCAAGCTCCATTTGCATCAAGTACTAAAAGTCCTTCGGGTTCACTTTCAGTTTCTGAGGTGTGTAAATCTCTGACGGTTACGAACTTTGTTAAATCCTTCCCTTTAATTTCTACGATCGCATAATTTTCTGTGGCGCACAATACGCTCAATTCAGAAAATGGCTCGAGTTCTATTGAAGCTTTGATTTTGAAGTCTTTTGCCACTCTTCATAATCCAGTCAGCTAGAGCGCACAGACGCTGCATTGTTGGGAATCATCTTCCTCATCGAAAGCTGCTCCTAGAATTTCAAAAATTGGCAAGTTCTTTCGATTAGCCTTTGCCCTTTCTTGGGCCTGTAGGTGTCGCTCCATGATTTCATCTTTTCGGGCGATCAGATCATTTAGTGATTCGCCTCCCGACCATGTGTACTGTCTTTCCTTCATGGCAAATTGGTCATACGATGCATTGCCTTCCTCGCCTGCATCCAATCGGACTTTATTTTCAATAGCAACAGCTTTTTCAAACAAGTCAGGATGCTTTTCTGCAAGTCCCACCCATTCAGATTTCCTTTGATAGAAGCAGAAGTAACATCCAGATCTAGTTCGCCAGCTGTAATAGTCGGGTAAACCAATTCCAGCATTCTCAAGAATTGACAAAACACCGGCGTGGTCGATCCCATCTTCTATAAATGGAAAACGAGCCTGGATATTAGGTTTTGTACTTACATACCCCTTGCGGCTTGATTCATCTGCTCTGATCGCTACATAAGAAATAACTTCATCAAGTCCAACCCACTCTTCAATTGGCTCAATTTTCATCTTCTTTGTGCACCATCGCATATTCGGTGACGGTAACGTGCCTCTGTAGAGTTCGAAATAGTGATCAAAACCTTTCTTAGAATTTAACCGTGCAATCGGCTTTCCTAAAGTTACTTCAAGTTTGTCGAGGTATTGATAAGTTTCAGGAAGCTCTGCACCGGTATCACAAAAGAAATATTCCATTTCGGGTACTCGTTCACGCATGTAGACGGCCATGGCACTTGAATCTTTTCCACCCGAAATTCCACAGATATGACGAACTTTTTTCTCGGTATCATTAGGCATTCTTTTTTGCCTTTCCTTTATCGGTAGCAGATTTTTCGCTTACAGTGTCTGCACTAGTAAGCCAAGCTAATAATGCGGATTTACCTGCACTTGAAGAACCAAACATAGATTCGATTTGTTCAGTCACTGATCCCATTACTTTGGAAATTTGATTTTTTTCCTGTTCCGTAATTGAAACAACGTCAACAACTTCTGAGCCGTCTGGGTGAGTCAAAGTTATGCGAATGGCCTCAAATGGTGTCTCGTTCTTGGAAAGTCTTTCATAAAGCAATGCTTGGAGACGTTTGAGGGCTCCACCCATTTCGTGAATTTTTACCGTAAAGAGATTGATATCTTCATCATTCCAAGATCTAGCAGGTGTCCCATCTAAAGTTACCATAGCGAGGTTTTCAAGCCATTCCTGATTAGAGAGTTCATCACGCTGAATTGCTACCACAAATGAATGCAAGCTTTTATCCAGAACGCGGCCCTCAAGATTGGTCGCTTGGCCTTGCAATTGTTTCCTCATTGAGACAAGCTCAAAATTTGTTGAAGTTGCTTCTGCAATAGATTTTCTAATTACTTCCAACAGGCGAGAGTAAGAAGATTTCAGTTCTCGAAAGAATTCAGCAATAGATAAAGCTAATGATGCCGCTTCAGATGCTGACAATTTAGTTTCCGGATATATTGGCGCTACCCCAATGATTTGAGGAATTAGCTCGAATAGCAATCTATCTGGCTCTGAAGCCGTTAAGAAGGCCTGACGTATTGCAACCGACTGCTTCGAGAGTGTTACTTTAGTATTTTTTGCGTAAGGATTTAGTGCATAAATCTCTCGATAAAGTGCCTTCACTATTTGAATGAAGGTGTCTTCGGTATTTGCGTTAGAGATTCCAAATGCATTGACAATTTCACTCAAATACAGCGAACGTGATTTAGATTTTGCAGCATAATTTCTCACAGTAAAATTGGTAGGATTTTTAGCCAGGCGTTCAAGAACGGCATCATCTAAATCTAGAATTAAGGAACCATGTTCGTAAATTGCTAAATCATTTCTACGGCTTGTTAGGACCGCAAAACTCAAAAGAGGCAAGACACCCTCCTTGAGCCCATATGGAGCTCGTGAGAGTTTGCTTTGAATTTCGCTTATAGAAACTCTTTCTTTAGTAGCGGCATCTACTGAATCGTTTAATACATCCCAAACTTCTGCCCATAGAGGATCCGTAGGTCGCTTAATCTGCCAACCGCTCGTCTTTGAATATGCGTGAAGGCCAGTCGACCTGAATACCGCTTCATAAATAGCGCGGTCTGGGCCAAAACCTGTAATGCCGAAAGCTTCCACATTCAATGAAGTGCGAATGGACTCCAATAATGTTCGGCGCGCTTTAGCGCCTTGCCCAGTAAGTTCTCTTCTGGCAATCATTTCATTGGATACTCGAGGAGTCTTCGAATAAACCAGGTCAGATACAACGGATAGAGCGGAAGAAAGCCCCTTTGCGCTATCAAGTTTTTGCAATTTAGGAGCTACACAGAACCACTGTGACGAAGAAAGCCACGCAGTAGAGGTAACTTCTTGTAATTTTTGTTTCACTACGACATATCTTTCAATCAATTCTTTACGCGCAACCCAATCTAATCCTTGCTGATTGGACTGATTCAGTACTTGATGAATCGCAGAAACTTCGAGTGCAATATCATGTAACAATTCTAAATCTTCTGGGATCAATACAACTATAGGTTTATTAGATTCGTTAAAATCTAAACTTTTTAACTCCACGTCAGCCGAAGTTGAAAAAACAACTAAACCATCTATGTGTTCATCTATTTGCTTGATTACTGAAGTATCTTTACTGAGATCAGCAAAAACTTGGCTGAATACTCGCAAGACGCCCTTATCTTGGCTTACGCGAGCGGCAACGACTGGTCCTAAATCAGAGACTTCATTCAGCAATTTATGTAACGGTGTCTGAGATATTGATTTCCGAGCGATTTCGACTGCAGTTCTCAAATCGAAATCAGAACCTTGCCAAATTCGGAATTCGTCAGCAAAGGCGCGATAAACCACTAGGCCTTTTTCTTCAAGCTTTGCGAGAATCTTATTGGCCTTCTTCTCAAGCTGAGTTGGCGACAGTGTGGTTTCAGCAAGTGTTAATTTCAAAACACTTCTTGTTGCTCTAAGTGCCCCGCCGCTAGAAATCAAGTTCAAGATACCAATGGACTTTAAGACCTTCATCTCATCAATTGTTAGACCTTGTGCATCCCTGATGCGGGTTTCTATCTCTAGCCAGCGACTTGCCGTCGTGGAAGTAGAGAGCAATGTAGATGCGGATTCTAAGAAATAGTCATAAACGCGATCTAAGCCAACAAATTCCAAATCGCCAGTTTTAGAAATTTCCTTTTCCGCCATATAGGAAGCAACTGACGACTTCTCTTTTGAAGCCAAGAAAGAAAACAAAGTGCGTTCGTTTTGACCATATCTTGAACATAAAGGTGGAAGAACTGCCAGAGTTAAGGGATCCAACGGGAAAGCGTTCAGAGTGTCAGGGCTCTTAGCAATATCACCTAAGCCTGATTCATTAATCAAAGTCTCGTTAGCAACAAGCCATTTTTTGTAGCGGGTTTTGATAGAGGAATCTTTTTGCGTAAATACGCTTGCTACCAGACGTCGAGATTGAAGTGCAGATTCGATAAACGGGATATCTTGAAAACGTCCCTGAATTTTTGCCCATTCACGTCTTTGGGCAACGGTAGTTCCTTGGACGTATTCATCAAAAGATAAGTGCTGAAGAGTAATAATAAATATCGGTAGCGCTTCTGAACCCTGACCCAATTCAGAAAGTGCTTGCAAGATATACGGATCTCCCTTGGCAGGAGAATCCACATATGCTTCGAGATTCTTTCCGAACTCATCGACCACAAAAATGATTGGCTTTATCGTTGCCAGTTCTTTTACAAGGGATAAAATTGTGTGAGGGTCAATATCGCCTTCAATGTTAATTGCATTAATCTTCTTGTGTAATGAACTATTTGGACCTGTTTTTTCTTCGGTTGCTCGCTGCAGTGCACGTAAAAGAGAAACAATGATTGGTTCTCTGTTTGCGGTGGCGACAGCTTTGTAAAACCCACTGGATGAACCTCGCAAATTCTTTACCGAATCAATCCAATAGCGAGCGAGCTCTGCGTCAAACTCCTTTAGAAGTGATATCGCATCTTTATATTCCTTCGATGAGTTAGGGCTTACTAAGCAATCAATAAATACCGCTAGCGAGGACTTGCCTCCGCCATGGGGGCCTGTAATTGATATAGATCGCCCTAAGGAAGAATCAGCGACACCATGAGCTAACCTTCTTACAACATCTAGCGCTCTTCCTGTTGGAATGTACCCAGAAAGTGAGCCTTTCGTAGTATCACGTTCTAAATTTATAGAGCTACTAAAACGAGATTTGATCTCAATCGCATTTGCTAACTTCATGAAGCTTTTCCTTTTGAAAATGGTATCTGATCATCTATTTTTGATGTTATTGCTTCCATGCCAATAACTGAAAGGCGAGCACGCTTTACCGAAGCTTTTGATCCCTTGAAAAGCTGGATGAGTAGTTTATGTGCAATCGCATGGATATCCCCATCTATCACTAGTTGGGTAGCACCTGCAGGGGACGCAATCTTTAGTCCATCAATAGTTTGCACACAGTTTTCAAGTGCACTGTTGATTCTGTCTTCGCTCACTTTGAATATTCGTCCTGGACTACCAGAATCACTTGTCAAGCGGGTAGTGGTAATCGTTTTACTATTTGAATCAGTTTTGAGTAAATAATCTAGCGCCGCATAGACAATTACTTCATCTACAAGGAAAGGTTTTTCTCCAAGGGCAAATCGATGTGTGTCCGGACCTGACGGACTTGGAATCACCAATCCGAGTTGTCGAAATGGGCTGTCCATCAAATCATCTATTGTTTGGCGACCACGGGCAGCCTTACTTGAGTACATACGAATCAGGCAGTCAAAATCCTTTTCGATAGATGCCGCTACTGGCTTTTTCCAAGTAGTCCCACTTATTTGTTCATCCGCGAATCTCAAAAACTCCGCGCCGGTGAACTCAATAGCTGCAAATTCATTGAAGAAGATTCGCCACACGGGTAATGTTGATGGTGAGGATAAGGATTGCCAGTGAAGAATCCACAAAGTGCTTGGGTTCTCCAAATATGGATCAAAACCAGTTGCTGAATCAAATAAAGCAAGGCCAAGTTCTGTTGGTGCGACGTGAGATTCTTTCCTTTTACCCGCCTGAGAAACCTTTTCGATCACCTTAAAGGCCAATCCCCAGAACTTGATGGCTTCGACCATATTCTTGCCAACACCTAAAAGGACCGTTGCGTCCTCTCTATTGAAAATATGTTGATCCCTTTGGACGCCATCAAAAGCTTTCTTGATCCAGCCGAAGCGCGGGTGGAAGGTCTGGTGGCCGGCAAATACCGACTCGCAATCTGACTGTAGTCCCAAAATTACGCTCCTATTTTCTTCAACTTAGTGCTCTAACTCTAGTGACTGCCACTGACACATCCTCGATTGCAGCCTCGATTTCCGTTGGAGTTGTGAACCTCCCCAGGCTGAAACGCATGGACTCTTCAGCCTCACGACTAGTCATCCCCATAGCAAGAAGGACATGAGAGGGCTCTTCCATGCCTGCCGAGCAAGCGCTAGCTCGGGAGGCCGCAACTTCGGCCAATGAGACTAAGACAGCATCGGATGAAGCAGAGTGAAATCGAAGATTTAAAGTATTTTTCAAACAAAAAGTTGGCGTGCCAGAATTGGATGTCATGCTGTCATTAAATTCTGCAGCGAGCGCAGTTAGCAATCTGTCTCGTAACTTTTCCTGTCTCCGCATTTCATCTTGCAAGTCATTCTGAGCAAACTTTAGAGCTTTTGCTAAACCCACGGCCGAGGCTGCGTTGAGAGTTCCTCCACGAATCCCTCGCTCTTGTCCCCCTCCGGGAATGATAGGTACTAAGGTTTTTTGCAACTCTCTGCTCATTACCAGTGCTCCGGAGCTTTTGGGTCCGTAAATCTTATGCCCACTGACCGTAAACATTGCTGGGATTTTACTCATCGAGAAAGTTTCGTGTTTACCCAAAGCTTGAGTGGAATCGCACAAAAATGGAACGTCAAATTTTTCTGCGAGCTCAGCGACCTTTTCAATAGGTTGAATAATCCCAGTCTCATTGTTTACTGCCATGACAGCAATTAGAGCCACGTCAGCTCCGATGTTTTCTGAAATGAACTCAAGGTTGACTTGTCCGACTTGAATCGAGTCAGAGAAGCCAATCACAGGAATTATCACCAATTCCTTTTTGGCAATCTTGCAAGCGACTTCGGCCGTAGCAAGCACTGCTTCGTGTTCGATTGCGCTGACTAACACTTTTGTTCGGCTAGTGGGTGCACCAAGTATTTTCCCCCAAAGCGCGATTGATAACGCCTCCGTTGATCCGGAAGTAAGGATTACTTCTAGTGGATTGACTCCAAGCTCGAGAGCGATTTCTGCACGGGCATTTTCAAAAAGCGTCTCAGCAGATCGGGCCGAAGAGTGGGTGCCACTCGGATTCCCATATTGATCCCAAGCCAAAATCATGGCTTCCTTCACTTCAGGAGCCATGGGAGTCGAGGCGTTGTAATCCAGATAAATCATAGAATCACACTATCTGGTATCTCTGACACTAACCAGAATATGAGTGCCTTAATTCAGCTTCCACTTACCTTCCACCAATGAAAACTGCTCTTTCTTTCCTGCTTTCACAAGTTGTTGGTTCCGCTCTCTGATTGCAGAGTGTAAATGCACCCAGGGCTTTGCACTTTTTGGCTTTATTAGATTGTCTTTTAAAGCTTGGTCAGTAATTTCCCGGGCCGATAGGGATGAACCTTTTGCCTTACCCAAAACTGCTTCTGCAGCCTCTATCAAAGTCATGACTACCTCCGAGTGAAATACGTAGGATTTAATTGTAATCCTTCGCTCCCGCAGGGCAACATTTTTAACATTTCTTCTTGGGTTTTCTAGCCTTTCCCCCGAGTTTCTGCCCCGTTAACTTCCTGCTTTCTAGGTAGGCGAGCCTTCCGAGTTCTTGATCTTTATAGGCCGCGGCATTAAGGCGTCTAGTTTTCGCATTATCCAATGCCTTTTCCTCTGGAGTCTCAAATTTTGGCAACTTAGATTGCTTGAAATTCTTTCCCCTGACGCGGGGTGCAGGACCCGATTTCTTCTGAGCGTTTATCTTTCCAAACTGTTGTTCATTAAACATGAGAGCTACTGTCTTTCTTTAGGAATTGATTTCTACGTGCGTGACCGGGTGTACACGGCACTTTTGTTTAACTATCAAGTATTTCTGTTCATAGAAGATCAATGGCGTTTAAGTCAAATGCCCTCTTATGCGCATAACAACGCAATTTTCCGCTTTTAGCCATTGTTCAAATATCTAATTACTATATAACTTGTCGATTACTACTTCTGGTCCACGCTTTGCTAGATACTCCTTTACATGACCTGCTGTAAATCGGCGATTACGTCCTACCTTTACTGAACCGATTTCATTATTGCGAAGTAGGCCATAAATAGTCCCCCGCGATACATGTAGGTAATCTGCTACCTCATTAGGTGTGTAGAGAGTTGGCATATCCATATTTGTTCCTTTCGATTGGTTTATGTTCAATAATGACAAGGTTTGTTAATTTTGTACCGTTAAAGTCCAATAAATAACATCGAGAACATCCGCAATCGAGTTCGGCCTAAATGGGTTACGGATGTTCCTGACGTTTCCACAGCTTGCT
>Ga0214921_10008788_pt1 | contig 12959 bp, 19 predicted proteins | sample LL1505_MetaG_FD_177992 | JGI IMG/M metagenome (GOLD analysis project Ga0214921, IMG submission 177992) | Freshwater microbial communities from Lake Lanier, Atlanta, Georgia, United States - LL-1505 | ecosystem: Environmental > Aquatic > Freshwater > Lake | place: USA: Georgia | collected... | reverse complement strand
CACTGTCGCAAGTTTAATGCCTGTGGTCGCAGAGATCTGTGACCTGTCGGGCATGGTCTTGTGTTTGTCTGTGTGTTCTTTGATGAACTCAGCCGCTGGCCTTAGACTTCGGTCAAAGTTCTGCGGATTGTAGATGTTTTGAACACGCACATAACTTGTTGCGTCTTCCAGCATCATTTCTAGAAATAGTCTCTGGACCTCAAGTCCGTATTCTTTTAACAAGTTGTTTTTTCCTTATTTCTATTTTGATTTTACTAGTTTTTCTTGCGGCCATAATAGTTAGCAAGGCCCCCAGTCGGCCCAACTTTATCACAGCGTCATTGACATCTTTACAACCCGGTGGCCATTCAGGTATGCTCACTGCCCAGCCCAGTTCCACAGCACGGTCAATCAGTTCTACACCCGCGACATCTTGGTCTGGTACCACAGTTACTTCACGACCGAGACTACGTATCAGTCTTGCTTGTGCATCACTGATGGTATTGTGCATGACTGCAAGTCCACCAATGCTGAGTGCATCAAAGATGCCTTCTGTTACCAGCACATGTTGCCAGTCTGCATGTTGTAGATCTGTCCCAAACACATAGCCCGGTTGTGAGTGATTGATATACCGGGGCTGTTTGTCATCCAAGAATCTAGCACACCAGCCTATCACTTTGTTATCATATGTGAACGGTACCAACACAAACGGCCTTGTCCAATGAACCCCATCAGTTTTGATCGATGTCATTATGGGAAAGTCTTCAGGCACACCGCGCCGGCGTATGTAATCCCAGTATAGTGGATGCTCAGATGTGACCACTTCCGAGAACGGAGGAAAGTCGTCTGCTTCGTCAAACTCAATGGCACTGAGTGCGTTGAATGTCTTTTGTCGATCTTCCAAGATGCCGTGTATGCTACGATGACGCAGACTTTCAAGATTGAGCATTTCAATCTCGTTGTCGGGTACACCCATCCATCCTAGTAATCTCTTGGCTTTGAAACTGACTGTGCGCCCTAGAATGAAACTGGCTGTGTATGCGCAGTTGAAACAATGATAACTCCAGCCCGATTCAGTTGCTTTAATGCCACCACGTCCGCGTTTGTCTGCGCTGTTACCATTATGGGTGCAACATACAGCATTGAAACTCAGCCAGCCCTGTGGACTGGGTTTTCGTTTCGCAGGCAAATATTGCAGTATATCAAGCATTGCTACATTGTAGCAGAATCTATAGTAGAAATCAACTTGTCAGCAATCATTTCATGCCCAATTTCATTGGGGTGGCCACCTGGAAAGATCAGTTCTCGCTTTTGGTTGCCTGGATGATCACGAAACCACATGGTGGTTGAGAAGCCGGGCCAAATCTCTGTGGGAAGATCCAATCGATTATCAGCCGGCATGACATGAAACTGCATGACAGGTATGTTTCGTCTAGTGGCAACTCCGTCAAAGAACAATAGGGTTTGCATGTGATTGAGTCTGGCTAGTTCTGTGCAGTTGGTCAATACCAATTGCTGTTTGACCATGTTACGAAACTCTTCGGGTACCACACTGGATCCATACTGTACCCAGGTCGAGTGTATGAATTTGTTCCAGGGAGGATCATTTGAATAATGTGGGTGATCAGGATTGTAAAAACTCAATCGATCTGAATCGGTGTGTCCTACCAGGACCAAGCAATCTTCAGGACAGGGTTCATGTTCCAGCCACCAAAGAAAAGTCCAAATTGAACTCTGCATTGATCCGCCAGCGATTCCAAAATTTTCTGTTGGAACCGAATAATGATTGCCTACAAGTCCTAAAAAGTTATGACTGTTACGATAGTCGTCGTTCTGAGACCAGCAGGTGTGTGCGTCTGTATGTTGTCGTGCTAATTTAGGATCCAGCAATTCATCTCCGTACATCCAGGAGTCGCCGAATCCAACTATTTTTTTAAATGTCATCTACAAATTATATCTACCACCGCCCCTGTTGTGATAACAATTTGTGCAGGCACAGTGGGCTGTGCTGGCGAGGGTGTGTAGCCTTGTCCTCCGTTAGTAACATTTATGGCAGACACCTGACCACCTGTAATTTCTGCTTCGGCCACAGCACCAGCACCTAATCCAACAATGGTGACCTTGGGTGGTGCTAGATAACCGTTGCCCGAATTAGTCACTGTAATACCAGTGATCACTCCATTGGCGGCCTGAGCATTGGCAGTGGCAGGTCCTACTATTTCTGCGCCCGAATAACTGTTGAGTGCAAGACGCAATAATGGATGGTATCCCAGTACATTGATATATTCTGTGCCAGTTCTATTATAATATGAAGATATGTTGCTGACATCATACCAGATACTTTGATAAGTTTCGGCTGCCTGGGCTTTGATGTTACCAGTGTAGTGGTCCATGGTCAATTGAAACGTGGTCAAACTAGCACCCACGGTAGGAATAAAACTTGAATAACGTTCAGGGTTGGGCTGTACGTTGCCCACTGGAGGCGGATTTAGTGCCCAGTCAGGATAGTTGCCAGCATACACAGGATTGATATAAACTTCAGGACCGTATATGGTAGGTACTGTGACTGTGTGGCTAGGGACAAATTCCGGCAGTACACTATCTTGAATGTCCACGTCTGCACGGGCTTGTGCTTGTGCATCTACAAACACTGCTTCTGTTAGATTACCGCTGGTTCTGTCTATGGAGTAACTAGCAGGTTCTGTAGGTAGTTCTGTAGTGTCTGCGGCACTGAGTGTTACTTTGGCTCGCCCAAATGGTGCATTGAGTATGACCATCTCTTTTTCCAGCAATTGCACATCGCCTTGCAGGTTGATTAATCTGAATATCAAATTGCTACCAGTAATGTTTACAGGCTTTTGATCTTGGTTAATGAATTCAAACAAGATCACGTTATCCACGCCCTTGTTGATTGTTAGTTTTTTTGCGTACACTGGTTCCCACCTCCGGACAAATACATCACCCTCGCCTGTGGTGTCTATTAATAAAATTCTCTGGATCTGTTGATAAATGTAGGCGGTGGTTGAGTACATAGTTCCAAATATTTACCTAAAAGTTTAGCGTATAAATAAACCGAATGAAACTTATGGGCAGTGACTTATTTCAAAAATTAGCAGACAAATATCCGTTTATAACTCTATGCATATATGCCAGCAACGAATACGTGGGCATAGTACAAAATCGTGATGATGCAATTACCACCATCTACGACTTTGGTGCTGTGACAGATCAAGATTCCAAGCGCAGATTTATAGACCTAGCCAACACTTGGTGGTGGGAAAGCAATAGAAGCATACCTATCAACATATTCTTGCGTGGAGAGTGGGAGCCATTCCGTCCTACATTGAGAACGTTTGCCAACAAAGATCTGGAAATACTGCATGGCCCAATATGCAGTTTAAATGACATTGCTCGCAAAAAGAGCAAAAGAAAGAGCATTACACTAGTTAGGCGTGTTGATTAAATTCATGTGTAGTGCTACCAGAGCCGCATAGGAAATACTGTGACTCTTTTTAAATGTGTAGCCTTGTGAGTCATCCCCGTCCCATACTGACGCAAACACTTCCGCCCAGGGACGGGTTTGTAAATGTGCTTTGCCCGGACGAATAATAGATATAAACGCCGCCATTCTGGGTATGGAATCTGGCTTCATACTTTCTAATAGTTTACTATATTGCCCCACGTGTATCAGTTGTCGTGCCCACTCGCGATCAGTCCACAGTCGTTCCCAAGGTGGCGTTGCTGCCAGCATAGATTCATAGTGTGAGGGATCTTTTACCAACTGATACACACTCATGTTCAAGAAGTCCAATTTAAAGTATCCACGAGATTCGGCAGTTTCATAATCTAGTGCCGCACAGCCTAAAAACGGATCTCTTGGTATATCAGTAACATACACACCTGAATTGTGTCGGCGACCATTGCTTTGTCGTGCAGGTGTGTGCCGAATCAGTTTCAACACATCGTCTCTGTTAGCAAAATCTAAATCAATGTCTGCGCTCATTCTTGTACCAATGCTGTCACAATGCGAACTTGTTCCTGTGCCTGTTGAACTGCTTCAAGTGCATCTGCCACAGCAGGATGTTCTTTTGCCAACGCCGCAAGTCTTTTTTCTTCTGTCATTTGGCGTTGTGCCCATTCAATTGCCGCCTCAGCATCTGGGTTCAGGCCTACACTGGCATGTGGCGTGTTTAGTTCCAGCCAAGTCATACCATCATACACTTCTAGTCGTTGCTGACTGGTATTGAAACGCAAGTTACCGACTCCTTGTGAACCGCCTTGGGCAGTAACATAGGTGCTGGCACTGCCGCCTATCACTTGTATATACTTTCCAATGGTGTGAATTGCTTTGATCATGTTACCATCCTGCCTGTTTCAATATTTCTTTGGCATATTCTTGATCCGCTGGATAGTTTGTGAACTTTTTTTGCCAAGCATCTGAGTCAATGTAGGGCCATACCATGGCCACTTGTTCTGTTGTGAGTTCACTCAAGAACTTTTGTCCTGATTCACTATTGTAGATTACCCAAGGACTGATACGTCCTGCTGTGACAGCATAGCATAGTGAGTTGGTATTACCATAGCGCAACCAATCATGTGCAGGATTGCCTGTCTCCTCCGCCCAGCGCATGCTGTATTCTACTGCTCGGGCCAGGGCATCTGCCACGGCTTCCACACGCAGATATTCCACAAGATACTCTGTGTAGATGTTGTCACTGCACCAGTGATCAATTTTCTTTTGTGCCTTTAACAACCAGGTCATAAAACGATCAGGTGCCACCACTCTAGTGTTCACACAGTAGTTGCCAAATTTTACAAATGCTCTGTAGTAAGGGCTATCACAAAAGTCATCGTGTGTTTTGTTCCGGGCACTGCCTTGCATGGTTTCATAAAAACGGACGTAGGCCTGAAACCCCATACGCACACCTGCTTCATCTTTGCTTAGACGTCGGCGTTTGGGTTCACATACATGAACTGCTATGCTAGTTTCCCTGGCAAATGTTTTTTTGCAATACTCACATGTGAATGTCATTTCTTTTCATTGCCTGCTTGCTTGTTGTATTCGTCTATTTCTTTTTGTGTTGTTATTGCACACATGACGTCTATTTCGTCATCTTTGTAGTCTGGATACATGGCTACTAATGCCCGGCGTTTGGCACTTAGCCCTGCTTCTTTCTTCCTGGGAGCGACCCAGGTGTGCCTAAACGTGCCTGCCCCAGGGCTCACTGTTGTGGCCATGAGCCATTGCAGTTGAGGATGTTTGCTGACCGAAAAGAAATGTTTGTTGAAATTTTCATTACAATTTTGCAGATAATACTGTTCTATTAGATCTCCTTTGGGGTGATCTTTGGCTTCCACTGAGGATCCCCAACGTATCATCAAATAGTTTGAAAACTTTTTCTTTTCTTCAGCGGTCAAATCGTTGTAGAATGATCTGACCTTGCGATCAAACATACGCATCTCGTTGGCAATGTTCAGTCGATCACTCATCTGGTTTGCTCAGTTGATATATCATTATAGCACGTTCTAGTGCATCTTGTAAAGTGGGATTGGTCTTTGCGGCTCTGCGTATTTGTCCCCATAGTTGGTCTTCCATCATATGGTCGTGTAGCGGTCTGCCATCGCTTGTTCTTGAATCCCATTGATGTGGTATCTTTTGTCCTGTGATAGGATCATATTCGTACCCTACCTCAAATCGATCACCTGGATCAGCACCAAACTCTCTAGCGTATACTACGCCATTGGCACGTTCGTAAATGTATGTAGCACCAGGTTTGAGTTGTCCCATTACCAGGCCTTGTTGTAGTCCACTATCTCACAGTTGCGGCTGACATCTTTCACAAAGTACACACAGTCCGGAGTTGAACTGTCGTCTATGGGCACACACAACATCTGGCCGTTCTTGAGTTTGGGTGCATACCAGGCCACTTCTTGATACACGTCTACAATCTCTATGTTAGGAAAACTAGGACGGAAACTGCTCAGTGGATTAAACTGGAATGCTCTGAATCCACGATCGTTGATTGATGTCAATGGCAGTATTTCCAAGTCACCCACGTCAGGTTCTCCAATGAGTATTTGCCAGTCCACGGGCATTCGTATTCTGTTGGTGCCTATTTGAAGTACTAGAGCAGGTGCATTGAAACTTTCCAAAAAGATAAGTGGAATGTAGTGATAGTCTGGATTGGCAGGATCTGAATTGTCCAAGATTGCAAATCTCATATCCTCTACCTGTTCGGGCAGATGATCAAGATCATAAGGAGCGTTGTCGAGTGTTAGTATGCGCATGATTTTATTTTATACTATTTGTACAGTATTGTCAATGGGTTGTTGTAATATTTCTCTTGCCTCTTGGGCAAATCTCTGTTGCCAGACTGGGTCATCTACATGAAATCCTGGCCTGGCTTTGAAAATTCCTGAACTCGCAAAATTTGTGGGTATTAGATGTTTGGCAAATTCTCCCAACGTCATAATTTCATGTTTATAAATGGTTTTCCAAGGTTCATCTATTAGACATTTAGTGGCTGAATCCCAAAGTCCATTTAGAGTAAATGCATATGGTATTTTTTGTTTCTCACAAGTTAACAATAAACTTCTAACTGTTAAAAATCCTTTGAACAACATCATTTCTTGACATGCTGTGGCTTGATAATAATCGACTGCTAGTTTTTGATCAAATGTTAAATTTTGATGTCCGTTGCTGGACCAAATTCTATTGTGATGTTTTTGTTGTACATCATCAAGTTTAAATTCAATTCTATCAGGCATGGTAAATCCTAACACTATTGCATCAGGATTTTGTTGTAATCCTTCAAAAAATCGCCAAGCAATCATACCATTGGTTGATCCAGGCTGCGAATACATGAGTATATTATATTCGGGCAACATTTCACTCCAGTGTTGACCTAGAAAATTTTCGTCTGGGTGCATGAAACTATCGCCCACAATTAACAATTTTTTCATGCTATCTTCATCCACTCTAGTTTCTCTGATGAGAATGGATAGTTGGCTTCTCGGTAGAATTGTTTGCGTTTGGTCAGGTGTCGTTTGGCAAACTTGCAGGTTGAGGTAATGTCCCAAATCTGAACATGATCTTTGTCTTCTGCTTTTCTTATGCCTCGTCCAATACTTTGAATAACGCGGACAAAACTTTTGCCGGGTTCAATAAGAACCAAATTAAAAATCCTAGGGATATTAATACCCACAGCGGCAACACCATAGGTAGCCACAATAATCTTATCAACACTGTCCGCAACTTCATCATATTCATCTTGTCTGTCTTTTGCCTTGGTCGCACCTGATACAAACACAGCACGATCTCCTAGGCGTTCTACTAGAGCATGCCCTGCAGCCACTCGGTCCACCAGCACCAGGGTGTTGCCTGTTTCATTTACCCGACGGATCAGTTCTGCCATGGTGTCTAACCGGCCTGACTCTTCCAGCAGGTATTTAAGTTCACTTTGATATTCTTTGTACTCCACGTGATCCACCAACTGCACAATGTTCACATGACAGTTGGCCAGCACACCTTGCTGTTGCAGTTCGTTGGCACTGAGTCGACCAATCACAGGACCAAGCCCTACTAGCAGAGCCTGGCTCTCAAACTTCTCTTTGGGAATAGTTCCAGTCAAACCCCACCGAATTGGCACTCTAGCCATCACACCAGTTAGTAAGGTTTTGAGTGCATCTGCTTTGGCCATGTGTACTTCATCTACGATAACGCATACCACACCTTCCAAGAACTCACCAATGGTCACTTCGCCCACGCCCGACTTGGTGTTCTTTAACAAGATGTTTAGACTTTGCCAAGTACAAATAGTGTGCTGGCGTCCATACTCTTTTCTATCGCCAAAATACACACCAACATCTTGTTGCATGTTGATGTAGTCTTTTTCTGTTTGTGTCACTAGACTTTTGTTGGGCACAATCACAATCGAACGTCCATATGGTGTGACAGCATTTGATAAGGCCGCTGTCATAATTGTTTTACCTGCACCTGTGGCCACCTCTTGTAGGCACTGCGGATTGGCCAGGAAGTTGTTCACAATCTCCACTTGGTAATCCCGCATGATGATAGGCTCACCTGCGGCAGGATGTCCCTTGGGCCAGGTCACATGTGCAAACGAGTCCTCACGCACCTGTTCAAATGCAAAAGTAGTAGAGTAATCTCTCTGATCATCTATCTCAATGTCATAATCAAACTTTTTAAGTATGGGAACAATCTCTGGCAACAAGTTTGTATATGTGCTACCGCCCAGTTGGAAGTATGCTATCTTGCCATCCCAGCGTCCCAGTCGCACTGCTGGCATGTAACGAGCGGCGGGATTTTCGTATTTAAAAGCGTTTACAAGTGCCCGACGTACATCCAACTCCAAGCCTTCTAACTTGATGTTCACTTCGTCTCGGATCTGTATTATGCATCGTTTCATTATAGCATTGTATAGGATTTGTTTGACAATTGCAACCGCTAGAACTTACAGTAATACTCTAACTGGAGTTTGATTATTTTTTAGCAGTGTTGTAATCTCTTCTACGTGCTGTGTCCGACCAAGAACCACAACACCAAAAATATCTTTCACTGTCCAGTCTGATATATTCCAATGGCGGCACCATTCTTGACTGTGATTTTTCCACCAGGCATTGAATTCTGTTGTGTCGACGTCATTGAGGCAGTCCTGGTCCTCAAGTGCTATCTGAATTTTTGGAATAAGTCTTAACCATGGCTTGGCAAGTTCTTGCATGCGATGCTGGTCATCAGGTTCGTTGTGTTTCCAGTAGGTGTATGGTGATTTACCCAGTTCTGACCATTGTATAAACACGTCACCTGCACAAATTTTTGTGGTTCTATTGACCAGCCAGACAGGATCAATTGGTACCTCCAGCATGCCCATCATTTCTCTGTAGTCAATGGTCATGAACTTTGAATTTGTTCTAAGGTGTTTTTCACATGCATGAATATGCTCGTGGAAATCTAACCAGGTGGTGTGTCCGTTGTAGTTTTTTTCGTAAATTCTGTGTAAGGAATTAAAATAATTTTGATCTTGTGCTAGACAACTTTCCTTGTTGATCTGCACACCCACTTTGCTTGCATACAAGATTAACTTTTCAACCAAATCACTATGAGTCTGATTATCAAAATAAAAAGGATTGTCCCAATCGCGAAACGGAACAGGAATGTGTTGCAGGTGCTTGTATGTTTTTTGATAAACAGAAGCCACTGGCGTTGATTGTAAGATTAAATCAACTGTTTGACCATTGGAAAAAACAATTTGCATATGATATTTACGTCAAAAAAACAGGTACCCTAAGGTACCTGTTGAGAAAGGATCGCCGGGCTAGTAAGAGTTAGCGACCCTGATCTGGAGTATCACACACTAAATCTTTCGTACAATATATCCTTCAATTTTGTAATAGTCTGCTTCTTCTTTGTCATTTGTTGTAAACAACAAAAGGTCATCATTATAAATTTCATACATTAGTAGGTTTCCTTTATAATATCAAATTGGTCCGAGGGCCACTTGGTTTTGAATTCTTCTGATCGGACATAATCATTGTATCCTTTGGCATCAAAAAATGTCTTGCGAAAAACACTTTGTATTTGGCCCTTGGGGGTGATAGTTAAATAAACTGATTTTGCTTTGCCTGCCATGTCAATCCTTAAAAAAATTATTAATTGGGGAGGGTCACGGTTGCAGGATCTAGTGTCTTATTACTAAGAGAAGTGTCCAGGCGATGTGACCCTCAAAACATGTTTAACAGGTTCTGAATTGATCAGAACTTGTGATAGTAACTGTACCAAGCGGAGTGAGGTTTGTTTCTCCGACCTTAAAGCATCCAGTATCAGGATAACATACATATATTGTTTTGCCCTTGATTGCAAAAACCTCACCCACCTCATCTTTGTGTATTTTACCGTTTTTAATTATGGTATCATACGCACGTTTATCGGTAGTTTCCATTACCTTGTCGCCAATTTTAAATCCCACATTGCCTGGCAAGTTTAGTTGCCGCAATCTAAATCGCTTCATTATGGCACTTGCCACATCGGGGTGACCCATTATTTCTGCAATCTCTGCACAGTCTTGAGCAGTCAGGTACACAGTCCGATGACCATTACCTTCCTTGTACTCATCGTTTTTGTACTTGTAGGCCCAGGTTTCTGCCTCGTATGTAATGTGGTCATACCAACCGTCAACTGATGTATAACTCATTTGAATTCCTTTTGTGTGTTACTAAGACTACAGTTTAGCAAATTAGAAATTACTAGTCAACTGTAAAAAGTAACCCTGTGCTAGACAGGGTTATTGCACAATTAGGCACTCTTCATACAAGTTGTTTCTGCCAGGCGTTTCCAGTTCAACATTGACATCTTGCGCAAGTCTGCAATCTTCAGCGCCATACGCAAACTCAATTCACGCAAACGATCTTTGTTGGTATGCATAAAGTCAATGATGTCATCTTGCGTGGCGTCATCAAAGTCATAGTCTGCAAACAAAACGCCATCTTTGGCAATCTGTTTGATACGCAACAATTTGTCACGCTGTGAGTCCAAGGTCAAGTCTAGATAATGGCAACGTGATTGCAAAGCATCCAAGTGATCACGCAATTTTTGCGACTTCATTTGATCAAACTTCAAGTTGGTAATAAAGATTACTGAACCTTTGAACTCGAAACGATCTGGGATACCTTCACGACGCAAGGCACTGCTCTCACTCAACCATGAAATGGTACGTTTCTTACTTGAGTCCAGGGCACCTTTCAGTAAGTTAAGAGCCACGTCGTCTAGCAAAATGCTATCACAGTCGTCAAACACAATCACACAATTGGCATCTGAGTACTTGTACAATACTTGGAATAACCCAATTGGGGTGGCACTACCTTTGACAACTTCTGCGCGAAGTTTCTTGCCCGAGATCTTGTCGAACAAGCAGGCCTTTTCAATTTCCTGCTCCACACCAAAACTCTTGCCAACCCCAGGAGGGCCAGATACAATCATAGCACGGATGTCGCCGGCTGTGGCAGCCTTGGTCATCTCTGTCAATATGTCAAAACGCTCACGGATACGTGTCATTGCATCCTCGTCGGACTCTGCGACTGGAACTTGTTTTTCAAAGTGTATGGTGTTGGGTTGTGTCATGCCGTTAGTATACTCTATATCTGATATGTTGTCAACGCTGATACGTATCGTTTTAGGGCAGTTTGGGAAGGTGCCATTATTTTTCACAGTAACATAGTTACCTTTAGCACCAGTTTGGAAACCGCTAACAAGAACAAATTCTTGGTTACGGACGGATTTGTTACGGTATGTACCGTTTACTACGCGAATTGCACTCATGGTTACTAGCCCTTTTGTGTGTTACTAAGTCTATATTATAGCCGATTTTGAATTATTGGTCAAGTACAGCAAAAGTATTACTTTTGGTTGACTTCTTCTAGTTTTTGGGTGTATTCTAAACGACTCAGTACTAGTTGGTACATGCAATATACCAAAAGTGTAATACTTCCTACTGACAGGATTTTAGAGATTTCATCTGCGGTCAACCCTGTTAACAAAAGTTGTACAACAACTGATACGGTACAAATCACAGCAAGAATTCCTGCTGTCTGTAATGCGGCTCGAAGTTTGATATTCATTTCGGGTTCCTTTTTTGTTTATATTCCACTATTGTAGCAAATTACCAATTCCTGGTCAAATGCCAAAGAAAAACCCTGCACAGGGCAGGGTTATCTCAAAAGTAATACTTTTTGCTACTAATACTTTGGATTTAATTTTATGCATATCAATGCCAGTGGTTTTTTATCACTGGATCTGTCACTTGATGGGGTTTGGGCTGTCCGTGAAAAATCAGTAGGCTAGTTTCTGGGCCAAATTGAGTACCCAACCCTGGGTTTAGATACTTGCGTGTGTATGGATCCATACCCCCGTCTAGTGTTTGCCAGCGCCAACTTAGAGCCGACTTCTCTGGAAAAAAACGTCTTTGATTGGGTTTAAGCACTCTAGACAAGTAGTCTTGATCACCGTGATACTTGCTACATATTTCAAGAATATTTTGTTCACTAAACTCTTTCCAAATATCAGCAAATTTTTCAGTGTGCCAATACATCACACTAGAGTTAATGCCTTGGAATTTGGGTTTCCAAAGTGTTGTGAAATCTCTAATGGCCCAAAAGCGTGTGTGTCCAAGTTGTAGGATCCAATCCAAATTGTTTACTATCACTGTATCAAGATCCAAATACAACAATTGTCCTGTATAATGTTCAGGATTGAACAACTGCATTTTGTACCACCAGGATTTTTTACTGCCACGTATGCCCGGCCATTCGGTCAACACATGTTTGATCATGTGTGCGGGAACTGCACGGTGTTCTTCTGTATAAACATGCATGCGAATTTCACGTGAAAGATTACGTGACAACATGCTGTAAAGTGTGTCTACATATTTCCAACTGTAAACATCGCCGTGTATGACGCAGGCACAATCTACAGGTGCGGTAGGGTCAATAACTTCGACCACCGTGTCTTGCTCCTGGGCCGCACGTTTGGCTGCTTTGGCTGCACGTTTGATTTCTTTAGCAGTCAACATATTAAAACTGAAATATAATTTGGTACTCGTCGTAAATGGGTAACTGACCTTGAGTTTCGAGATACTCAACTACAGCACGACCTTTTCCGGTTCGTTGATTACTAGCCACCCATCTTGAATTATCATCTATTGCTACCACAGTACCTGGACGGATAAAAGGTTCAATTACCTGAAATTCTTTTAAATGATGACTGGCGCTGTCTGTGTCATTGTTCCAGTCCACATCATAACTGTCCAAATAAAACAAATCAACTTGATCCAAATCTGTTTGTTGTTCGAGCCATGCAACGCTGTCACTACAAGTAACTGCAAATTTTTTACTGGCAATGAATTTTCGTGCTGTGTCACAGGCTTCAGGATCTATGTCTACGCTACGCATTTGTCCACCGTGCTGTT
>Ga0214921_10008787_pt1 | contig 12959 bp, 9 predicted proteins | sample LL1505_MetaG_FD_177992 | JGI IMG/M metagenome (GOLD analysis project Ga0214921, IMG submission 177992) | Freshwater microbial communities from Lake Lanier, Atlanta, Georgia, United States - LL-1505 | ecosystem: Environmental > Aquatic > Freshwater > Lake | place: USA: Georgia | collected 2015-05-28 | reverse complement strand
TTCATCAGAGTAATAACGAATATTGGTTTCTGTTCTATCCGGACTTAAAATATTATACCTTTGCTCCCAAATTCTAATGGTATGTGCCTTAATACCAGACAGTGTTTCTAAATCTTTTATAGAATAATTGCTCAATGGAATAGAAATTTATATTGTTATGTTGCCTGTAATTTCAGGGTTTTGTTTATATAAAGTAAATGTTGAATGATTTTGTTTAAGATTGCATCAACAAAAGTACAACAATTTGATTTTTTTTTCACTTTATTATATTTAATTATTTGTAATTTGTATGTTTGATGAATTAATTAGAAAAAAATTTTACGAAATGATATTATACAGCATCACTTTTAGTGTGAATGAAAACGTTCACCAAGATTGGCTTAACGACCTAAAAACCATCCATATACCAAGTATTTTGTTAAGTGGTTTAATAAGTGAATACAAGATTTTAAAACTACTAAACGAGCATCCTGATGGAGGAATAACGTATAATTGTCAGCTTTTTATGAATGATATGACAGAAGTGCAGACTTTTGAACAAGATTTTGAATATACATTTCTTTTATCAATGGAAAAGAAATTTGCAGGTATGTTTATTCCGTTCAAAACCCACTTAGAAGTAATTGATTAGCAACATTTTCAACCTATTTACCTATATTTACATAAAATTCACCTACAAAACATTTTATTAGGGCATAAAAATTGACAACTTGCATTGAAAATTAAAAATTAAAATAATTATGAAAAACATTAATAAAAATTACATCATTGGCGGTATTGTAGTATTGTTGGTTTTATTTGGCATCATGAGTTACAATGGTTTAACAAGCAAAGAAGAAATTGTAACCGAAAAATGGGCACAAGTGCAAAACGTGTACCAGTCAAGAGCAGATAAAATTGGGCAATTGGTAAAAGTAGTAAAAGGTGCTGCAAATTTTGAAAAATCTACTTTAGAAGCAGTTATAAATGCTAGAGCAAGAGCTACTTCAGTAAATATCAACCCTGAAAAACTAGATGAAGCGAGTTTGCAAAAATTCCAATCTGCACAAGATGGTTTGAGCAGTGCTTTGGGTAGATTAATGGTAATTTCTGAGCAATACCCTACTTTACAATCAAACCAAAACTTTACTGAATTAATGGCAGAAGTTTCGGGTATGGAAAACAGAATTTTAACCGAAAGAAACAGATTTAACGAAGTGGTAAAAGAATACAACTTGGCCACTAAAACTTTCCCATCTATTTTGTTTGCGAAACTATTCGGATTTGAGAAAAAAGGCTATTTTGAAGCTGCAAAAGGAACAGAAAAAGCACCTGAAATAAATTTTTAAGCAATATGCTAGCCGAAAATGAAAAACTAAAGGTGACCAATGCTATTAAAGAAGCAGAAAAAAACACCTCAGGCGAAATTAGGGTGCACATAGAAAATCATTGCAAAGGCAATATTTTGGACAGAGCATCAGAAGTATTTGCTATATTAAACATGCACAAAACAGCACTTCGTAATGGAGTGCTGTTTTATATTGCACTGAAAGATAAAAAATTTGCCATATTGGGCGATGCAGGCATCAATCACAAAGTGCCTTCTAATTTTTGGGATGCTATAAAAGAGCAAATGCAAATTTTACTTAAAGAAGGGAAAACAGCCGATGCATTAGCTTCTGGAATTGCTCAAGCTGGAGTAGCTTTAAAATCACACTTCCCATACGAAACCGATGATATAAACGAACTTAGCGATGAAATTTCTTTCCAAGATAACTAGTATTTTATTTTTATTCATTGCTATTCAGTCATTTGCAATAGAAATTCCAGAGAGACCCTCTCCTCCAAAATTAGTAAATGATTTAGCAGATATACTTACCGCCAACGAAGAAGAAATTCTAGAAACCAAACTCAGAAGATATTTAGATAGCACTAGTACACAAATAGTTGTGCTCACAGTAAAATCACTAAACAACGAAAGAGCTATAGATTATGCTACTGAAGTTGGGCATGTTTGGGGAGTAGGCACCAAAGAACAAGACAATGGTGTGGTAATTTTAATTGCACCTGACGATAAAAAATTTGCAATAGCAACTGGATATGGTTCACAAGCCAGACTTACTGATGGAAGAACTAAAAGGCTAGAAAACAACTACTTTAAACCCTATTTTAAAAAAGGTCAGTATTTTGTGGGGCTTGATTTGGCCACTACAGAAATGATACAAATGCTAAAAGGAGAGTTTAAAGCTGATAAACATGGCAAAGGACTTTCAACATTGGCAGTTTTTGTGGTTTTCATTATTATAGTGGTAATTTTGTTCGGAATCATGGCATTATCAGCCGTAGCCAATGCAAGAAGGAATCATTTGGCTGGCACAGGCAGTGGCACAGACTGGTTAAGTGCCTTATTGCTAGCTAATTTGTTTTCAGGATTTTTTGGAAGTGGACGCAACGGTCGCTACGATGATTTCAGAAATGGAAGTGGCGATTTTGGAGGTTTTGATAATTTTGATTTTGGTGGAGGCGATTTTGGTGGAGGAGGCTCAGAAGGAGGTTGGTAAAATTTTAGAGAAATGTTAAAGGATTTAGGTGTAGATAAAGTATTTGTAGTTCACGGAAAATTTGGCTATGAACTAAGAGAACAAAGAGTAAATCAACTATTTGCAAAAAATAATATTGAATTTGAATACATGACTGAGGGAGATGTGAGTAATTTCACCCCCGAAATTTTACAAAAATATTTTTTACCTGATTTTTTCAATACTATTTCCGCAGGTCATATTTCTTGCACCTTAAATCATTTAATTATTCTTGAAAAAATTATAGAAAATAATTTTCAATATACCTTAATATTTGAAGATGACCCCTATTTTTTGGGTAATTTTAAAAGTCAATTGAAACAAGTAGTTGAAGAAATGAAAAATTTACCTCCGGGATTTATCATTTCATTAGAAAATTCTACATTAAAAACTCCTAAAAAAAGAGAAGTTAAACAAAACAAAGTATTATACCCAGCGAATGTGGGCAGATGTTGTGGTGCTTATCTAATTGATTTAGAAGGTGCTAAAAAATGTTTGGCAGAAATTAAACTTAACAAATGTAATGCTCCAATTGATTGGTGGCATAACCAAATTATTTCAAAAAATATAATTCAAATGTATTGGGCACATCCTGCATTTGTAGAGCAATGTTCGCATAACGGAATTACCTCATCTGCAATTGAAAAACAACAAATTTCTTGGAAAAGAAGAGTTTCTTGGGAAATAAAAAAGTTTTATAAATTACAGTTCTTGTACTGGATACAATAAAAAAAGGAGCACTAAGCTCCTTTTTTTATTTAAAATTATCCATAAAAATCAGCCGTTTTGGCTAAGCCTTTTACGTTTAATATTCTTATTTTCTTGCCTTCGTTGGCTATTAATCCGTCTTCTTTAAACTCTGTAAGTAAACGAATTACAGTTTCGGTGACAGTACCAACAATATTGGCTAAATCTTCTCTTGACAATGCAATATCAATCAATTCACTGCCTTCACCTTCAATACCATAAGTTGCTTTTAGCATCAATAAAGTAGAAGCCAATCTCTCTCTTACAGATTTTTGGGCTAATGTGATAATTTTTTCTTCTAGCACTCCTATTTCATGACAAACAGATTTCATGAGTCTTTTTCCAAATTCTGCATCAGTGTTTAATACATTTAAAAAATCAGATTTTGGAATAAAACATACTGTTGCATCTTCAATAATAGAAGCTGATGCCGCATAAAATTCTTCACTTAAAAGTGCTCTATAGCCCAGAAAATCACCACCTTTTGCAAAAGAAATGATTTGTTCTTTGCCCATGGAGCCATCTTTATACACTTTAATTTTGCCTCCATTAACACAAAAAAGACCTAAAGGACGAGTACCTTCGTAAAAAATAACCTGTCCTTTTTTATATTTTACACAGGTTTTATTTTCAGATAAAATACAGAGCTTTTCAGTTGATAGAGAACTAAACAAAGAATCTCCCCTACTCTGACAACTCTCACAAGAGATATTTTCAATTTTCTTTAACATGAAATGTACAAATTTGTGACAAATTAGGTAAAAATATTAAGCAATAACAATTTTTGTTTTACTTTTTTATGATTTATATCAACAAATTTTTACAAATCTATAAAGAAAATTTTTCAATCAATTTTTCAATGATTTTTACTAAATTAGCGGTTTATTTCTAAAATGTCTGAAATGTATTTGAATGAATTAACAGCCATCTCGCCTATTGATGGACGATACAGAAAACAAGTTGCCAATTTAGCCCCTTATTTTTCTGAATTTGGGCTTATAAAATATAGAGTTCTAGTTGAAATTGAATACTTTATAGCTTTAACCGAGATTCCTTTGCCTCAACTAAAAGGTTTTGATGTTGCTTTAAAACCTGCCATGAGAAAGGTGTATGAAGAATTTTCTGAGCAAGATGCGGAGTGGATAAAAGCCAAAGAAAAGGAAACCAATCACGATGTAAAAGCGGTAGAATATTTTATTAAAGATAAATTTGCACAATTTAATATCAATAACTACTTAGAATTTATTCATTTTGGATTAACTTCTCAAGATATTAACAATACTTCTATTCCTAAGTTACTGAAAGATAGCATCAACAATGCTATTTTACCTAAATATGAAGAAGTTGTAAATACTTTAAAAGCATTGGCAACAGAAACACATAATGTGCCTTTACTTGCTCGTACGCATGGTCAGCCTGCTTCTCCTACAAGATTGGGAAAAGAAATTTCAGTATTTGTAGAAAGACTTGAAAACCAACTAAAGCAATTAAAATCAATTATTTACTCAGCAAAATTTGGTGGTGCTACTGGTAATTTCAATGCTCACAATGTTGCCTATCCAGGTATCAATTGGATAGATTTTGCCAATAATTTTGTAAATAATACGCTGGGATTAACTAGAAGTCAGATTACAACTCAAATTGAACATTACGACAATTTGGCAGCACTTTTTGATGTATTAAAAAGACTCAACACAATTATAATTGACTTAGATAGAGACTTTTGGCAATATATTTCTGTTGAATATTTTAAACAAAAAGTAAAAGCAGGAGAAACAGGTTCATCGGCAATGCCACACAAAGTAAACCCTATTGATTTTGAAAATTCGGAAGGTAATTTAGGAATTGCCAATGCAATTTTTGAACATTTAGCTGCAAAATTACCAATTTCTCGTTTACAAAGAGATTTAACTGACTCAACAGTTTTGAGAAATATTGGCGTACCAATTTCTCATACTTACTTGGCATTGAACTCTTTGCTAAAAGGATTGTCAAAACTTGAGTTGAACAATGTTGCCATCAACAATGACCTAGAAAATAATTGGGCAGTGGTGGCAGAAGCATACCAAACAATTTTAAGAAGAGAGGCATATCCTAAACCTTATGAGGCTTTAAAAGCATTTACTAGAGGAAAAGCTTCGCTTGGAAAAGTTGAAATGCAAGATTTTATAGATTCGTTATCAATTTCTGATGAATTAAAGGAGGAAATGAGAAAAATTACTCCTCAAAATTATATTGGTGTTCAATTTTAATACAAAAGGGCTTAAAGCCCTTTTTTTTGGTATATGGCTCAAAATCAATTTAAAATATTCTTTATTGGTCTTTTTTGTTTAATCATTTCGGCTGTTTTGGTGTTGAATGTTGATTCATTACCAGAAGATTCTGATTATGGATACCATACCCAAAACGTAGCTTCTAAAATAAATGCTCAATTAAAATACATTGATAATGAGGCAAAAAAGATTACAAAAAGATTAAATGAGGACGAATATTTGAGCTTTAGTAACGTTGTAGAACCTTTCAAATATCCATATTTTATATTTGAAGAAAATAAAATAAAATATTGGAGCACTCATACCGTATTGCCCAATTACGAAAGACTACAAGGACAATATAAATACAAATTGCTTGAAGAAGACAAGAATAAATACCTGATTTACAGGTTGGAAATAAATAAAAATAACAAAAAATACGAACTCTTTTTTTACATTCCACTTTATCACCATTACCAAATAAAAAATGGTTACTTAGAAAGTGGATTTAATAAAGAACTTTTTGCCCATGAGCAAATTCACTTAAGTGATATTGGAATTAAAGACAAATACAATGTTTATGCTTACAATGGAGAATATTTATTTTCTATTGTTTATGACGATAATTTACTAAAAGACAAATCATTATGGTATGCACTTTCATTTTTATTAATGTTAGGTGGCATGATTTTAATAGGCTATTTTGTATATTTTTCATTGACCTATTTTGAAAAACAAGAAAAATACGAACTTGGATTATTGCTTTTAATTTTGTCCTTACTTTTTGTAAGACTCATTATGCTAAAATTCAATTTCCCATTTTATTTGGTTGATTGGGAATTATTTAATCCACGATTTTTTGCAGCTTCCGACCTCTCCCCCACTGTGGGCGATTTATTGCTCAACCATATTTGTATGCTTTTGGTGGTATTGTTTTTCTTTAAAAACTACAGAAAATCAACGCTTTTCTTAAAATTTGAAATCTATTCTACACGATTAAATAGTCTTTTTTCTATTTTATTGGTTACACTTTCGGCATTTAGTATGTATTTTTTATTCGGCTCTGTAAAATCAATCTTTTTACATTCACAAGAAGTGCTAGACATTAGTAGAAACATAGAAATTAATCTCACCAAATTTATTTTTATTCTTGTTTTTATCATACTTTCTCTCAATTTTTTTGTTGTAAACCAAGTACTTGCAAGATTATTTATTAAAATAAACAAAGGAATGCCACTTTTAAAGCTTTCACTTTTGGTTGTTTTTTGTAATATAATAATGAGTGTAATAAGTTATTTTTTAAATGAATTTAATATCCTAATCTCCATATTATCAATTAGTTATTTTGGTTTTATAATTAAATACAAATTACCCAAAACTATCCGTCTTTTCAGATACAACACCTATTTGTACTTTTTCTTGGCAGCATTGGTCTGCTCTTTGGCAGGAGCTATTGCCATTTTTGAGGTTACAGGAATTAGAGAACAAGCTAACAAACAACGATTTAGCAACAGTTTATTGATAGACAATGATATTCAAGGAGAATTTTTATTACAAGAATTATCAGAAAAAATAGCCAATGATGGAGCCATAAAAACCATGTTTTCTACACATTTGTCAGACAAAGAAATAATTAAACAAAAAATCAGAAAAGTATATTTAAACAACTATTTTGACAAATATGATATTGATATTCACCTATTTAATGTACTGGGATTGAATATGTTAATAAACAATAACATTACATTTGCTCAAATAAAAAAGAACTACAACAAAGCAACTTACAAAACTCAATTTGAAAATTTATATTATGTAGATGAATCAAGAAAAAATGCTTCGTCTAGGTATGTTTTAAGCATTGATATTGACAAAGATGGAATAATTGTAGGGCATATTGTATTGGATTTAAAACTTAAAAAAGTAATTCCCAACTCGGTTTATCCTGAACTTTTGGTAGATGAAAAATTTGGTATTTCTGAGAGCCCTGGAGAATATAGTTATGCCATATACTCTGAGAATGAACTACTTTACACTTATGGTGACTTTAACTATACGGATAGATTTGCTAAAATTTTATTTTCAAAAATCAAACAAGGCAAAGAATCTTTTACAGATATTTCATTTGAACATTTAATTATAAAATCGGCAAACAATAAAGTAATTGTTGTTTCATCTCCCGAATATCCTTTGTACCATATTTTTTCTAACTTTTCATTGTTACTTTTAATACTTCTTTTTGCTATATTATTGTTAATCATGTTTTTATCTTCCTATTACAATTATGTACAAAATTCACAGCTAAGTTTATCTGCCAAAATTCAGGTGTATTTGAATGGTGCCTTTTTTCTGCCACTTTTTATAGTAAGTGCTGCTACACTTGGTATTATGAGTGCAGACTACAAAACTTATATCAACGAAAACTTTTTAGAGAAAGTAAGCAGAGCAAGAGTCCATTTATCTGAAAAACTTGACAGTTATTATGCCAAAGAAACTAGCAAAGAAGAACTAAATAATTTGCTTACAGATTTGGCAAAATACTCAGAATCAGATATTAATATATTTGATAATAGAGGAAAATTGATAGCAACAAGTCAACCATTGATATACCAAACGGGCTTACTTTCTGGTTTATTAAATCCAGAAGCAATAAGCAAAGTGATTGAGCAAAAAAGTAGAACTTTGATGCTTACTGAAGAGATTGGAAAATTCAGGTACAACACAGTGTATGCCGCCATAAAATCTTCAGAATCAGGGAAAATGATTGGTGTGGTGAGTATTCCGTATTATCATTCAAAAACAGATTTAGAAAGACACTTGATAGAAGTTTTAACAGGAATTATTGATATTTTCACCATTGTATTTATCATTTTCATGGGATTATCTTTCGTTACGGCAAGAATGCTGACTGAACCCTTGTCATTAATCACCCAAAAAATTAAGAAAATCAGTTTTAATGATACCAACGAACCACTCACCTGGAATTCGAAAGACGAAATTGGATTATTGGTAGGTGCATACAATAAAATGTTGTTGAAATTAGTTGATAGTAAAAAGAAACTTTCTCAGCAAGAAAAAGAAAGTGCATGGCGAGAAATGGCACAACAAGTGGCCCACGAAATCAAAAATCCGCTTACACCCATGAAGTTATCTATTCAATATTTACAAAGAGCCATAAAAGATGAGCGAGAGGATTTACCAGAATTACTCAATAAATCAATGGCCAATTTGCTCAATCAGGTGGATACATTAAGTGATATTGCCACTTCATTTTCTGCTTTTGCAAAAATGCCAATTCCAATAAATGAGCAATTTGAAATAGTGAGTTTATTGAGCCAAACTGTTGATTTATATAGCAATACAGAAAGTGGTAAAGTGATTTTAACTTTAAATAATACAGATAAAATAAACGTATTCTGTGATAGAAATTTGATGGGAAGAATTATTTCTAACTTGATTTTGAATGCTTTACAATCTGTTCCTAAAGAAAGAGAACCTATTGTGGAAATTACATTGGAAATAAAAAAAGAAAAAGCACTTATTACTATTAAAGACAATGGAAGCGGCATACCTGATGAAATAAAAGAAAAAGTGTTTATGCCTAATTTTAGTACCAAATTTACTGGTTCTGGAATTGGTTTGGCAGTAGCAAAAAGAGGGGTTGAACATGCAGGTGGCAGAATTTGGTTTGAAACTTCTATCGGTAATGGGACTTCATTTTTTATTGAATTACCTTTATTTTCAAATACTTAGAATTGGTTAGGTATTTATCCATATTTCTATTTTTTATAATTTGCTCGTGGGGCAAATGCTACTCTCAATATTTTTCAAATGAAAAAACAGTTTGGTTTTATAAAAATCAAAGTAAAATAAATGACACATTGAGTATTGTACCCAACTCAATTAAAGTACCTACAGCTGACAGTTTGGATTTAAAATTCGATGAACTTGGAAATGTAATTACCAATCAGTTAAAGTCTGATTCTGTGCTAATTACTTACCAAACTTACCCATTTAATTTATCTAAAAAATATTTACACAGAGACGAAAAATTGTATCTGAACAGAAGTTTAACCAGAGATAATTTCAAACTTAAATCAAACTACAGCACAAAAAAAGAAGAAATTTTTGACACAAAAGGCGTAAACAAAACAGGAAATATAACTAGAGGTGTATCATTTGGGAATACCCAAAATGTATTTGTAAATTCATCATTAAACTTACAAATGGAAGGCTTCATTACTCCAGATGTGAAGTTAACTGCCGCTATATCAGACCAAAACATACCAGTACAACCGGACGGAAACACACAACAGATACAGCAATTTGACAAAATATACTTACAATTTGAGCACAAAAAAGGGACTTTAATTGCCGGTGATTTTGTATTGAAAAACAAAGACAGCTATTTTGTAAAATACCTCAAAAACGTGCAAGGTGGGCAGTTGAATACCACTTTTAAAAAAGGCAATTGGGACTACCAAAGTTCACTAGGTGCATCCTTGGCTAAAGGAAAATTTGGGAGTGTGACATTGGAGGTTGCAGAAGGAATTCAGGGCCCATACCGACTTACAGGGCCTAATAATGAGAAGTTTATAATTGTAATTAGTAACAGCGAAAAAGTCTATTTAGATGGAAAACTACTGGCGAGAGGTTTTAATTACGATTACATAATTGATTACAATTCGGGCGAAATCACTTTTACAGCTAATGTTTTGCTGACGAAATACTCAAGGGTAAGAGTTGATTATGAGTATTCTGAAAGAAATTATAGCAGATCAAATATTGGTTTTAACCATAGGCAACAAAATAAAAAATTGACTCTAGCCATTGATTATTATGCAGAAACCGACAATAAAAATGCTCCGTTAAATATTTCCCTTTCGGATATTGAAAAAACTGTACTTGCCTCAGTGGGAGATAGTTTGCAAAAAGCTTTCACATTATCAGTTGATTCTGTGGGTTTTAATTCAAATCAAGTTTTGTATGCCGATACTTTGATAAATGGAAATCTTGCTTTTGTTTATTCTACCAACCCAAACAAAGCCATTTATAAAGTGAATTTTATTGATGTAGGCAACGGAAATGGAGATTATACTCTTGGCGTAACTACTGCCAACGGAACTGTATATCAATACATTGGACCTAAACTAGGGAAATTTGCTCCTGTAAAACCCATTCCTGCTCCTACCCAAAAAAGAATTGTAGCCCTTGGTGGTAGTTACAAATTAGGCAAAACCACTACTATTTTTACCGAAAATGCACTTTCTACTTTTGATAAAAACTTATATTCTACCCTTGACGACAACAATAATCAAGGAACAGCCACAAGGATTGGAGTACAAAAAACTATCAATTTGAATGACACAGTTTCTAAAACTAAAGTAGCTTATTTAATAGATTATCAATACATTAACAAATACTTCAACCCAATTGATAGATTTAGAGAGGTAGATTTTGACCGTGATTGGAGCACTCAAAATAATACCACACTTTCAACATCAAATAATTCAAATGCCAACCAAACAAATGATCAAATATTAACTGGGAAAATGGATATTTTAAGAGAAAATGCCAATTTCACCTACTTTTTATCTGCCAGAAAAAAACCAGGTGAAACCGATGGTTTTCAACAAAAAGCCAGTTTCAAAGTGCCTTTCTTTAAAAAAAGAGGCGTATTAACTGGCCAAGGTTTTTTACTTAATACCAACAACACCAACTGGAATTCTACTTGGAAAAGGTTTAGTATATCGCCTAGTTTTCAAGTATTTAAACTTAAAAATGGCTACGAATATTCTATAGACCAAAATGCCAATACTTGGAAAAATTTCAAAGACAGTATTTCTACCGCCATGAATTTTGAACAACATAAATTTTATATTCAAACCAATGATACTGCCAAAAATAAATTCTCACTTGAATATTCCCAAAGAACTGATTTTCAACCTAAAGCTGGAGAATTCAAATTAGCCACTTTTGCAAGAACATTGAACATGAACAATTCAATAAAAATATCTAAAAATCAACAGCTTAATATGGTAATCACTTACAGAGTATTGCAAAATAAACTTATTACCAATGCTTTAAAACCTGAAGAAAACACGGTTTTGGGCAGAATAGATTGGAATGCTGATTTATTAAAAAAACACTTAAAATCTGAACTTACTTACACCTTATCAAACGGACGACAACTAAAAAGACAATACATTTTTGTGCCTGTGCCCACAGGGCAAGGAACTTATATTTGGAATGATTTAAACAGTGATAACGTGCAGCAAATCAATGAGTTTTTTGAAAAAATATACAACGACCCCAAAGGAGAATTTATCAGAACGCTTGCACCTACCAATGATTATATAAATGCTCTCACCAATAGTTTTAACTACAGATTAAATATTTCTAGCCCTAAAAAATGGAAAGAAAAAACTGGCGTAAAGAAATTTATTTCAAAATTATCCAACACTTCCTCTTACCTAGTGGAGCAAAAAAGCACATCATCGGCTCTGCAAGCCCGCTTTAATCCTTTGTATAAAATTGCCGACAATGAGTTGCTATACAAACAATTGGCCATAAAATCTGCTACCTTTTTCAATAGAACCAGTCCTCATTTTGGGATAGATTTTATTTTCAATCATATTCTTAGAAAAGATTTACTCACGGGCGGTTTTGAACAAAAGCAAAATATTGAATACCAACTAAATGGAAGAATAAACATTAAAAAAATATTCAATTTTAAAATAAATTCACAGGCAAGCAACAAAGCTACTCGTTCTGATTTTCTAATGAGCAGAAATTTTGAAATTGCAAGTAAACAAATAAAGCCTGAATTGGCGTGGCAACCTACTGATAAATTTAGGCTTACTACTCATTATCAAATCAATATAAAAGAAAATGTATTCAATACTGAAGCCAATGAAAAATGTAATTTAAGTGAATTTGGGCTTGATGTAAGAATTTCTAAAGTGAGTAAAAGTACTTTCTCTGCCAATTTAAAAACCATCAAAATTGCATACAATGCTGCAACCAACACCCAAATAGCCTACGAAATGCTAGAAGCCCTAAGACCTGGACAAAACTACACTTGGAATGCCAACTGGCAACAAAAACTTTCTAACGGCTTGCAAATCACCTTTGTATATGAAGGTCGCAAATCTCCTACATCCAATACGGTACACATTGGAAGAATGCAAGTAAGTGCTTTGTTTTAGGTTTTTGAAGAAATGATGTGTTCTAATTTTTCTATTACTAATTTAATATTTTTTAGTTACTTTTGGCTTTGTTCAATTAAATATATGATAAATTAGGTATTTTTCTGAGTACATTTATTGTTTCATATGAAGAACATGCTAGTAAAATAAGCGTTTTGATTGGCACAGAAGCATTTTCTATTTGCTTCTTTATAGCA
>Ga0214921_10008785_pt1 | contig 12963 bp, 12 predicted proteins | sample LL1505_MetaG_FD_177992 | JGI IMG/M metagenome (GOLD analysis project Ga0214921, IMG submission 177992) | Freshwater microbial communities from Lake Lanier, Atlanta, Georgia, United States - LL-1505 | ecosystem: Environmental > Aquatic > Freshwater > Lake | place: USA: Georgia | collected... | reverse complement strand
CGCAAAAGCGGCAATCGCAAAGTGATTTTGGCCACCGCCATTGCCGAAACCAGCCTCACCATTGATGGGGTGCGGATCATTGTGGATTCTGGCCTTGCCCGTCGCGCCCGGTATGACCGGGCGGCAGGCGTTGCCCGGCTGGTGACAGAACGCGTCAGCCAAGCCGCCGCCACCCAGCGCGCGGGCCGCGCTGCCCGACAACAGCCCGGCATTGCCTATCGCTTGTGGGAAGAGGCCGCGACGGCGGGCCTGCCGCCCTATGATCCCCCAGAGATATTAGAGGCCGATCTATCCCCCCTGCTGCTCGATTGTGCCCTTTGGGGCGTGACAGACCCGGCGCAGCTGGCTTGGCTTGATCCGCCGCCTGCCGCTGCTCTGGCAGAGGCACGGGCGCGGCTCACCGCGCTTGGTGCGCTCGATGGTGATGGGCGGCCGACTGCCCATGGCCGTGCGGTCGCGGGCCTGCCGCTGCCGCCCCGGCTTGCCCATATGCTGCTGACCGCCGCCGCCTCTGGCGCGGCTCCTCTGGCGGCAGAAGCGGCCATGCTCTTGTCTGAACGCGGCCTTGGCGGGCAGGATGCGGATCTTGAAGCCCGGCTCACTAGGTGGCGCAGAGAGCGCGGGCCACGTGCAGAGGCGGCACGACGTCTGGCCCAGCGGCTGGAGAAGATGGCCACCGCCTCAAGCCAAGCCGGGCCAGAGCGAGACCTTGATCTCGCCGCCATCATCGCGCTGGGCTTTCCTGACCGACTGGCCAAGCGGCGTGACGCACGCGGCGAAAATTGGATCAGCGTCGGCGGCCGGGGCTTCCGCCTTGACCCGACTTCCCCCTTGGCCCGCGCGGATTGGCTGGCGGTTGCTGATATTCAAGGGGCTGCATCTGGCGCCCGAATTATGTCTGCTGTTCCAATCGACCGCGCGCAAGTGGACGCGCTTTTTGCGGATCAGATTGAAAGCGGCACGCGGCTGAGCTTTGATCCCGCAACAGGTGGCGTGCGCGCCGAAAGCGGGCGACATTTGGGGGGCATCACGCTCGCCAAGGGGCAAGACAGCACCGCCAGTCCGGAGGCTATTGCCCAGGCCTTACTCGAGGCTGTGCGCACCCATGGCCTCACAATCCTGCCTTGGCCCCCCTCTGTCGATCGGCTGCGCACCCGCGCCCATTGGGCCGGGCTGGACGCTGTGACGGATGCTGCCTTGCTCGCTTCGCTTGATCTCTGGCTGGCCCCCTTGCTCACCGGCAAAAGGCGACTGTCGGATATTGATGAAGGCGCTTGGGGCAATGCCCTGCGCGGCCTGATTGGCTGGGATGGGCAGCAAATGCTGGATCGGCTGGCGCCTGCAAATTTCACGTCGCCTGCGGGCACGACGCACCCCATTGATTATGGGGCGGATGGCGGCCCTATGGTGGAATTGCGCGTGCAGGCGTTGTTTGGCGTATCCGACCATCCGGTCATCGGTCCGGATCGGGTGCCGCTGATCCTCTCGCTCACCTCCCCCGCAGGCCGCCCAATCCAGACGACGCGGGATTTGCCGGGCTTTTGGGCGGGCAGTTGGCGCGATGTCGCAAAAGAAATGCGGGGCGCCTACCCCAAGCATAATTGGCCCGATGATCCGGCCAGTGCCACCGCCAGCCTGAAAACCAAAAAGGCACAGGCACGAAGTTAAATCCTGCGCGATTCCCCTTGATCGCAGCGACGGATTGGAGGAAAGGGCGGCCATGACGCAAGCACGCATCATCCAAAAGGCAAAGAACGCCATGCAGTCGGGCCGTTATGGCACGGGCAGCTGGGTTCTTGAATTTGAACGTCAGGACGCGATGCGCCCAGACCCGCTGATGGGTTGGGCTGGATCACGCGATACCCAGACCCAGGTGACCTTAAGCTTCCCGACGCTGGAGGCGGCGAAAGCTTATGCGGATAAGCATGGCCTGACCTATCATGTCGTGCCCGCCGCGCCGCGCGTCCTTAAACTTCAAGCTTACGCCGATAATTTTCGCTGATCTGCGGGCCGCTTAGGCCGTGCGCAGATACCAAGCATAATCCAGATCGGGCACCGAGGCGAAGAAACGTTCCTGCTCGGTCCGCTTGACAATGCCGTACATCTCCACAAAACGCGCGCCCAGATAGTCTTTCATCAGGTCAGACTCTGTGAAGCGGTCAAGCGCTGCAAACCAATTGGTCGGCATGGCTGGCGCAGTCGTTGCGGCTTCATAGCCATTGCCGACGACAGGGGCGCCAGGGTCGAGCTGATGCTCAATGCCGTGGCACATGCCTGCCAGCATCGCCGCCATCGCCAGATAGGGGTTGGCATCCGCCCCGCCAATGCGATGTTCGACATGGCGACTCGCGGCAGGTCCTGCGGTCACGCGGAAGCTGACGGTGCGGTTGTTCACGCCCCATGTTGGAGCAACGGGCGCATAGCTATTGGCCTTGAACCGGCGATAGCTGTTGGCATTGGGCGCAAAGATCAAAAAGGCGTCGCTGATTGTCGCTTGCATCCCGGCAATGGCCTGGCGGAGCAGAGGCGTGCCCGCGGGGTCTTCGCTGGCAAAGGCATTTTTGCCCGCCGCATCCAGCAAGGAGGCGTGCAGGTGCATGCCGTTGCCCGCGCTTTCCTCAAATGGCTTGGCCATGAAGGTCGCTTCCATGCCATGTTTCTGGGCAACGGCCTTCACCATGCGCTTGTGCAGGATCGCGTCATCACAGGCGCGCAGCGCATCTGCCTTGTGCGCCAGCGTCATTTCAAACTGGCCCGGCGCATATTCAGAGATGGCGGCTTCCAGCGGCAGGCCCTGCGCATCGGCGCAAGCATAAAGCTCATCGAAAAAGGGGCGGAAATCCTCCATTTCGGCCAAGCCATAAACCTGAATATCCTGTGGTGTTTCGCCGGAGGAGGGGGATCGGGCGGGGATGGGCCGCCCATTTTTTGCCCGCTTGGCATCGACCAGATAAAATTCCAGCTCCACCGCCACATCGGGGGTCAGCCCATGGCCCGCCAGCCGATCCAGAACGCGGCCCAGCACATGGCGCGGATCGAGATCATTGGGGGTGCCGTCCAGTTCATAAAATCCGGTCAGGAATTGCGCGGCCTTGGGGCCAGCCCAAGGAGCGGGAACCAGAGTGCCGGGGATAGGGCGGATATGCCGATCTGCATCGCCATCTTCCCAGACAAGGCCAGTTTCCTCGGTATCGCGGCCTGTAATGTCGACAATCACGGCAGAGCCGGGCAGGAACCGACCATCTTTGTAAACGGCCAGCACTTCATGCCGCCGCAGCCGCTTGCCGCGCGGTACGCCGCACATATTGGTGAAGATAATATCGACGGCATCCACATCGGGATGGGCGGCAAAAAAGGCCTCTGCCTCAGCGAGCGAAGCGATTTGATGCGAAGATTGGGCGTGGGTCATGCCCCTTCATTCCAACGCGCAAAGCGCTGCGTCAAGGTTTGTGACAAGACGCTCCACCTGATGGCTGGTCGTCACGGGGCTGACGAGCATCATATTGTGGAACGGGGCGAGCAAAGTTCCGCGGTTGACGAGCATCAGATGGATCAGCCCTTCCAGCTCTGGGTCCATGGCGGCCCGCGCCTCAGAGCCATTGGCGGGCAGATGGTTGCTACAGATGAATTCGACCCGCGCGCCCGCACCGGAGACATGCCAATCCAGCCGATGCCGCTCAATCAGGCCCTCCAGCCGCCCCGTCAATTGCTGGGCGAGGCCAATCATATGGGCATAGGCCGTGGGCGACATTACATCGTCCAGCATCGCATACATGGCCGCAATCGTGAGTGCATTGGCGGACAGAGTCGTGCCAATGCCCGAATGGCCGGGCGGCAATTTGGCTCGCGCGGTCTCCATCTGCTGGGCGACGAGATCAGAAAAGCCAAAGGCCGCACAGGGAACACCCCCGCCAATGGATTTGCCGATGACAAACATATCGCCTGCTGGTCCAAAAGTCCCTGAATGGCCGCCCGGCCCGGACGAAATCGTGTGCGTTTCATCCCAAATCAGGATCGTACCCGTCCGCGCAGTTGCCTCGCGCATCAGCGCCAGAAAGCCGGGGCGGGGCAGCACCATGCCGCAATTGGTCATGACGGGCTCTGCCAGCACACAGGCAACATCCCCCCGGTCAAGGGCGGCCTCCAGTGCGCGACCATCGTTAAACTCGATAGCGATGGTGTGCTTGCGCACATCCCAGACTTGGCCAACGAGACTGCGTCGGGTTTCGGGATGGCCATTGCGTAAGTCAACAAACACATCATCAACCGCGCCATGATAGCAGCCGTTGAAGACAAGGATCTTGTCGCGCCCGGTTATCGCACGGGCCCAGCGAATGACAGATCGGTTCGCTTCAGAGGCAGAGGTTGTTAGTTGCCAATGGGGAAGATGAAAGCGCCCGGCGAGCAGCGCGCCGACTTCGGCTGCTTTCTCACTGGGCAGCATATAACTCAGCCCCTGCCCCGCTTGGACGGCCAGTGCATGAGCCAGTGCCTCTGGTGAATGGCCAAACATGGCCGCCGTATCGCCGAGGCAAAAATCATCCAAAACATCGCCATCCAGCGTGGTCAGCGTGGCCCCATGGGCATGTGCCGCGGTGAGCGGAAAGGGCGATGGCCAATCGCGCATCCAGTGAAAGGGCACGCCCTGATGCCAGCCAAAGGCGCGGTCTTCGGCAGCCTCAGCTGATTTGGGATTGGACTCTCGAAAACGGTCCTCTTCTGCGGCGCGCACCTCGGCAAGGCGGTTGCGGTTGATCATATCGCCTTTTGCTCCTTTCCCCTATTTACGTCCGCGCCGGAAAAATCATAAACGATCCCGCAGCGCGTACCAAAGCAGGCCCAAAGTCGCCAAGGGCCGCCGGAGCAATCGTCCACCGGGAAAGGGGCGGGCGGGAAGGCCAGACAGCACATCAAATTGGGCTGCTGTGCCCGCTACAGCCTCTGCCATCACTTCTCCTGCAAGGGTGGTGATCAACGCGCCGTGGCCGGAAAATCCGTGGGCGTAAAACACATCAGCTTGCCGCCCAATATGGGGCAGTCGGTTCATGCTCACGGCCACCGCGCCACCCCAACGATAAGCAATCGGCGCGCGCGCGGCCTGCGGGAAGACCCGGGCCAGATGGCGCTGGACAAAGCGGTCAATATCGCGCGGTGGGCGCGCGACATAAGCCTCGCCTCCGCCAAAGATCAGGCGTTTATCGGCAGACAGGCGGAAATAATTGAGTACGAAGCGGCTGTCGGCAACGGCGGCATCGCTGGGCAAGAGCGCATCTGCATCTTCCAGAGGCTCGGTTGCGATATTATAGTTCATGATGGGAATGGTGTAGCGGCCAAGCGCGGGCGACAGATCGGCCATCCAAGCATCGGTTGCCAATATGGCATGCCGGGCCTGCACCCGCGCCATTGACGTTTCCACCTCAACGCCTGCTTTTTGCGAGATGCGTAAAGCGGGGGAGGTTTCATAGATGCGCACACCCGCTGTCCGGGCCGCATCGGCCAGCCCGAGCGCATAGTTGAGCGGGTGAAAATGCCCGCCCTTGGGATCATAAACCCCGCCATGATAGCCATCAGCCCGAATGTGCTGGCCCATGTCCGAAGGCGATATGCACTGGGCCTCATGCCCATAATGACGTGCCAGCCAATCTGCCTCAGCGCGCATTGCATCAAAATGGGCGGGCTTAACCGCAGCCTCCAAATGGCCGGATTTCAGATCGCAATGGATGTTGTGGCGGGCAATACGGTTCCAGACGCGGTCGCGTGCACCATAAGAAAGCTCGAAGATCGCCTTGGCTCTGTCTTGACCAAGTTCGGCTTCAATCTCGCGCATGGACCAGCGCAGGCCGGGGATGAGTTGCCCGCCATTGCGGCCAGACGCGCCAAAGCCAATTGTCTCTGCCTCCAGCAGAACAACATCAAACCCCTTTTCCGCACAAGCAAGCGCTGCGGAGAGGCCGGTAAAGCCGCCGCCAATGACAACAATATCGCAGCTCAGATCGCCCTTGGCTGCTTCGGCCTCTGGGGCCAAATTGGCCGTGGCGGCATAATAGCTGTGGTTCAGCGGGTCGGCCACATCAGACGCGGAGCAACAAATGCTCACGCTCCCAAGAACTGATCACCGATTGATAGTTGAACAGCTCACATTCCTTAATCGCGTAGAAGACTTCAAAGAAGTCCTCACCCAGCAACTGCTTCACGGGCTTGCAGTGAGAAAAGCGGTCGAGCGCCCCTTCCAGTGTGCGGGGCAATGTCCGGGCGCGATTATAGGCGCTGCCGGATATGCTCTTGGGCGGCAGCATCCGCTCCACCATGCCGATATAGCCGCAGATGAGCGACGCGGCGATGGCGAGATAGGGGTTGCTGTCCGCCCCCGGAAGCCGGTTCTCAATTCGCCGGTTGGCCGCGTTGGAAACGGGCACGCGCAGGCCGCAGGATCGATTATCGGTGCCCCATTGGACATTTATCGGCGCATCGCTATCGGGCCGCATCCGGCGAAAGCTGTTCACATTGGGCGCAAAAAGTGGGGTCACCTGTGGCAGCAAACGCGCAAGGCCAGCAATATAGCTGCGGAACAACACGCTATCCTTTCCAGATGCTGTGCTGAAAATATTCTTGCCCGTTTCTAGGTCGAGAACGGATTGGTGAATATGCATGGCACTGCCGGGCTGGTCGCTCATCGGCTTGGCGAGGAAGGTTGCATAAACGCCGTGCTGCAGCGCCACTTGCCGCACCAGCCGTTTAAACAGCAACACCTCATCCGCAAGCTTGAGCGGATCGCCATGAAGGAAGTTCACCTCCAGCTGGGCGGCGCCCGATTCATGGATCATCGTGTCGATGTTGATCCCGGCTTTCTCGCACCATTCATAGGTATGCTCGATAATGTCTTCAAACTCGTTGAGCGCCTCTAGCCCATAGGGCTGGCTGGCGGTTTCCGGTCGGCCGGATCGGCCCGTGGGCGGCACGAGTGGAAAATCCGGATCGACATTTTGCGACACGAGGTAAAACTCCACCTCAGGCGCGATCACGGGTTTCCAGCCGCGATCGGCGAAGAGCTTCAAAACTTTCTTCAGGATCATGCGCGGCGCAATGGCGACTGGCAGACCATCTTTGGTGAAGGCATCTGCAATCACATAGGCGGTCGGCGTGGCAAATCCGGGCGCTTCGCGGATTGTATCTGGATCGGGCACCATGACCTGATCGGGATCATATTCAGGGACGATATGGCCAATCCCCTCGGGATATTCGCCATTGATCGTGACTGTAAAAATACTGCCGGGAATGCGGAGGGTGCCATCCTTGACGCTGGAGAGAAACTTGGATGCAGGCAGCACTTTGCCGCGCTGCACCCCGTTCATGTCAGGGACAATGCATTCAACCTCACTAACGCCATGTTCTGCGATCCAGGACGCGAGATTGGTCGGCATGATTTGTCTGTGCGCGCAGGCGCGCACCCTCCTTAAGGTCTGAAAAGCTTAGAAGGCTTTGCTGATAGAGAAAAGCGCCGTTCCTTTGGCCAAGGAACTTCCCTGTGTCCGGGCGGTATCGATATATTTGACACCGATCACAAACCCATTGCCGCCATCAACATCCGCACCGATGGACCAATCGCGCTTGCTATCGCCAAAAGCGCCGTCTTCAATGCCGAACGACCCGTTGAGCGTGATGATATCGCCAAGCGGGTGGGTGGCGGCCATGCCGACATAGATATTGTCTTGGTTGCCAATATTATCTTGGCTGGGCGCATAAGCGACGCTCACGGTTACATTGCCACTGCCGATTGCCGTTCCAACAGAGCCAAAGAGTTCGGCATAATCATATTCCGACGCGCCGGGATAAATATAATAAATGCCGCCTGCATTCAGGGTCAGGCCACCGACCTCTTTGGACAGGCCGATTGTCGCATCAATTTCAATATCGTCGCCATCATTGTTGGCGATGTTGGATCCCCATAGAGATGCGTAAAGGCCCGATTCATGGCTCACGGTCAGCGACGGCTGGATGGCTGGATCGCCATCGCTCAGCGAGACACCGCGAAAACGATAGTCTGTCACGCCCGCGATGGAAAAGCTGATGTCGATTGGGCCGGTTTCTTCTTCCTGTGCCAAAGCAGGTGTTGCGGCCAGAAGGGCCGGGAGAGCAAGCGAGGCAAGTGCCATCTGACGAAGTGTTGCGCGCATATCTGTTTCCTTTTTCACTCTGGGAGAACCGCTCAGCCATTGTGGCGAAAAGAAACGCAAAATCCATTCCCCCTGGGGTGTATTTCGCAACATCTGTGACAAATTTGTCAATGCATCATCGCAGAAAAGAAAAAGGGCGACCCCATTGGGGCCGCCCTTTAATTCTTGCGAAAGAGCGAAGCTTACTTAACTTCGACCTGTGCGCCAGCACCTTCAAGCTGAGCCTTGATCTTGGCGGCTTCATCCTTGTTGATGCCTTCCTTGATCGCCTTCGGAGCGGCTTCCACCAGCGCCTTGGCTTCGGTCAGGCCGAGACCAGTGATGGCGCGGACTTCCTTAATGACAGCGATCTTGTTGCCGCCATCACCGTTCAGGATGACGTCAAATTCAGTCTGCTCTTCAGCAGCAGCGGCAGCGCCACCAGCAGCAGGAGCTGCAACAGCAACAGCGGCAGCAGCCGAAACGCCCCACTTTTCTTCCAGAAGCTTAGCGAGATCCGCTGCTTCCAAAACAGTGAGAGCCGAAAGGTCGTCAACGAGCTTGTTCAAATCAGCCATTTTATGTCTCCAATGTGCGGGCCTGTGCCCGCCTAAAAGTTAGTTAAGTGTCAAAATTAGGCGGCTTTGGCGGCATATGCGCCAAAAACACGCGCCAGCTGTGCCGCCGGTGCGCCGACAACCTGAGCAACCTTCGTCGCGGGTGCCTGTACAAGGCCCACGATCTTGGCGCGCAGTTCATCCAGCGACGGAAGCGATGCCAGAGCCTTCACGCCGTCTGCATCCAGGACTTGCGACCCCATTGCGCCACCGACGACTTCCAGCTTGTCGGTCGTCTTGGCGAATTCGACGATGATCTTGGCAGCTGCGACCGGATCGATCGAAGTGCCAAGGGCCGTCGGGCCGGTCAGCAAATCGCTGATCCCGGCATAGGGCGTGTCCATGGAAGCAAGCTTGGCGAGTCGGTTCTTAGCGACCTTATAACTGCCGCCGGCCTCACGCATCTTCGTACGGAGCTCGGTCGATTGCGCGACCGTCAGCCCCAGATTGCGGGTGACAACAACCACCCCAACCTCGTTGAAGACACTCTTGAGCTCGGTGACAGCATCGGCCTTTTGAGCACGATCCATGCCATTCTCCTTCAACATTCGGTCTGCGGCCCATCCGCAAACCGGGTGATCTCGCACCGCCCGAAAGCGGCACGACATCCTTTGTCCGTGGGGAATGGCAGTCCCACCATTGGAGAGACTGAGTAAATCCATGTCCCCGTCTCGGCAGGCCATTAAGAAGGGCGTTTTCCCTTCACCTGCTGTCTCGGACGGTCGAACCAGCCCAAGGGCTGGTTCAGTCTTGCAAGGGATGCCCGAAGGCAGCCCTTGCAAAATTCAAATTAGGCGACGCCGATTTCGGCGACGTCCAGACGAATGCCCGGGCCCATGGAGGAGCTGATCGCCGCCTTGCGCAAATACTTGCCCTTAGCACCCGATGGCTTCGCCTTGATCACAGCATCGACCAGCGCATTAAAGTTGGCGCGCAAATCCGCTGCCGGGAACGACGCTTTGCCGATACCCGAATGGATGATGCCAGCCTTTTCAACGCGATATTCAACCTGGCCGCCCTTGGCGTCCTTGACGGCCTGCGCCACGTTCGGCGTCACAGTGCCAAGCTTGGGGTTCGGCATCATGCCCTTGGGACCCAGGATCTTTGCGACGCGGCCAACAAGGCCCATCATGTCCGGGCTCGCAATGCAGCGGTCAAAATCAATATTGCCGTTGGTGATGGCGTCGATCAGGTCTTCCGCGCCGACAACATCTGCACCAGCTGCACGGGCTTCTTCAGCCTTTGCATCCTTTGCAAATACAGCAACACGCACCGTCTTGCCCGTGCCCTTGGGCAGCGAGACAACACCACGAACCATCTGGTCAGCATGGCGGGGGTCAACGCCCAAGTTCAGCGCGACTTCAATCGTCTCGTCAAACTTGGCTGTCGCATTCGACTTGATCAGCGCGATGGCTTCATCAACGCCGTACAATTTTTCGCGGTCAACCACGGTGGCGATCGTCTTCGCCTTTTTGCTCTGGAACGCCATGGATTATCCCTCCACCACTTCGAGGCCCATCGAACGGGCAGAGCCCTCGATGATGCGCGTTGCAGACTCAATATCGTTCGCGTTCAGATCCTTCATCTTGGTCTGCGCGATTTCCGACAGTTTCGGCATAGAGATGGTGCCGATTACGGACTTGCCCGGCTCCTTCGATCCCTTGTCCAGCTTGGCGGCTTTCTTGATGAGGTAAGAGGCCGGCGGCGTCTTCGTCACAAAAGAAAAGCTGCGATCTGCAAACACCGTGATCACGGTTGGAATCGGCATGCCCTTTTCAAGCTCGCTCGTCGACGCGTTGAACGCCTTGCAGAATTCCATGATGTTCACACCGCGCTGACCCAAAGCTGGGCCAATTGGCGGTGAGGGATTGGCGGCGCCCGCAGGCACCTGGAGCTTGATATAGCCCTCAATCTTCTTTGCCATTGTTACTCACTCTCTTTCAAGTTGAGCGGTACAAACGGGGTGGCCCCCTCCCGCAGTTTTTTGATCTTACCGAAATAAGATCATTCAATGCCTAAAAGGCATTATTTCATGCGTTCGACCTGTTCAAACTCAAGTTCGACAGGCGTCGGACGCCCAAAGATCGACACAGAAACCTTGACCCGGCCCTTATCGAAATCAAGTTCTTCAACAAGGCCGTTAAAGCTTGCAAACGGCCCTTCCAGAACTTTGACCTGATCGCCAATTTCATAGTCGACGCGAATCTGCTGCTTGGGTGCGGCAGCGGCTTCAGCCTTGGTGTTCAGGATTCGTGCGGCTTCAGCTTCGCTAATGGCCTGCGGCTTGCCGCTGGATCCCAAAAAGCCGGTCACTTTCGGCTGATTCTTGATGAGGTGATACACGTCATCATTCATCTTCAGCTTGGCAAGGACATAGCCGGGGAAGAACTTGCGTTCGGACTGCACCTTTTTGCCGCGCCGAATTTCGGTCAAGGTTTCCGTCGGCACTTCGACGGCATCCACAAGTGCTTCAAGGCCCAGACGCTGGGCATCGGCGAGGACGGCGTCGCGCACCTTGTTTTCAAAGCCCGAATAGGCGTGGATGATGTACCAACGTGACATGCGCGTCTTCTTTTCTATCGTCAGGAAGCGAGAGCGAGCAGCGATTTGACGATCCAGCTGAACACCGAATCAACGCCCAGGAAAAACACGGCCAAGATCGACGTCATGATGATGACCATCACGACGGTGACTCCCGTCTCACGACTGGTCGGCCAAGAGACTTTGCCTGTCTCCGCGCGCACCTGCCGGATAAATTCACTTGGGTTGGTCTTTGCCATGAACCCGATTCCATCCTTAAACCACGGTTTCCCAACAGGTTCGCGGCCGGAGAACCGGCTAATTCGAACACCCTCATGTTAGGATTGCGCCGCGTTTAGTCCGCTTTCCTTGGAAAAGCAAGCGGTGCTTGGGGGGTTTCAGGCCTTTTCAGGCCCAGCGATCCAGCCGCCTATTCGGGCTGTGATTCGCGATACTGGCAGGAGCGGAGGGACTCGAACCCACGGCCCTCGGTTTTGGAGACCGATGCTCTACCAACTGAGCTACACTCCTATGGCCAGAGGGGCGCGCATAGCGAAGCTGCCCCAAAGGCGCAAGCGCGCTGTACCAATTCTGTAGCGGTCAGGCCGCCAGCGAATAGGGCTGCAGCTCTCCGGACAGATACAGGCTGCGGGCCTTGGCGCGGCTGAGTTTGCCAGAGCTGGTGCGCGGAAGCGAGCGTGGCGGCACCAGTTCAACAACACAGGTCATGCCCGTAATCGCGCGCACCTTATCACGGATCGCATCGCGCAGCTTGGTGCGCTCAACCTCATCAATTGTGCGGCAATGCACCAGAACCGCAGGTGATTCTTCACCGCCCGGTGTGGTGATGGAAAAGGCGGCGATATCGCCCTGCTTAAAACCGGGGAGCTGCTCAACCGCCCATTCAATGTCTTGGGGCCAATGGTTTTTGCCATTGATGATGATCATGTCCTTGGCGCGGCCAACGACATAGAGATATCCGTCGGACAGATAGCCCATATCGCCGGTATTCAGCCACCCATTTTGGAGGCAGGCAGCCGTCGATTCGGGGTCGCGATAATAGCTGTGCATCAGCGACGGTCCGGCCGTCCAAACCTGCCCAATCTGCCTATCGGGGAGCTGTGCTCCATCCTCTCCACGGATTTCGAGTGACATGTCACGACACGGCTTGCCGCAATTGACGATGGCCCGATAGCGTTGCGGCCGGTCACCCGGCCAAACTTCGCCCGACAATTCCGATTCTTCAACCAACTCAACGCGAATGCCTTCGCCCGGCGGCATGATTGTGACCGCCAAAGTCGCTTCGGCAAGGCCATAGCTCGGCGCAAATGCTTTGGCGCTGAAACCGGCTTGGTGAAAGGCATCGACAAAGGATTGCATGACATCGGGGCGGATCATGTCCGCACCATTGCCTGCAAGCCGCCAGCCCGTCAGGTCGAAACGTTCCGTCACCTGCGTCTGGCTAGAGATGCGCCGGGCGCAAATGTCATAGCCAAAGGTGGGCGAATAGCTGATCGAGGTCGATCCCGCGCGCGTATTGCGCGTGACAAGATCAAGCCAGGCAAGCGGGCGCCGCGCAAAATCTTCGGTCTTCATATAATCGGCCGACACTTGATTGGCGACGACCGAGAGGAAGCAGCCGACCAGCCCCATGTCATGATACCAAGGCAGCC
>Ga0214921_10008784_pt1 | contig 12963 bp, 9 predicted proteins | sample LL1505_MetaG_FD_177992 | JGI IMG/M metagenome (GOLD analysis project Ga0214921, IMG submission 177992) | Freshwater microbial communities from Lake Lanier, Atlanta, Georgia, United States - LL-1505 | ecosystem: Environmental > Aquatic > Freshwater > Lake | place: USA: Georgia | collected 2015-05-28 | reverse complement strand
GCCTGGTTGTTGTCCTTTGTCTTTGCCTTTGTCTTTGTCAGGACCTCTGGGCGGACCACCTGGAAAATCACCACCGCCTTCATCATCACCACCTTCTTCATCCTTACCAGGAGGTCCAGGAGGTGGTGGACCACCGCCTTTGCCACTGGCTTTATTCAACTCATATATAACATCGTACAAATGCTCCTGTGTCATCTTGGTTATATCTACCAAGACACGCTCAACAGACACTGTACCGCCTTGTTGTCCAGCTGAAGCAGCATCAATGATGCCCTTGCTTATAGCTACATCAACAGGCATATTGACACGCACAACTTTGGTGTGGTTTTTGATGTAGTCTTTGATGGCTGAATTTGGAGCTTTATTGAGATAATCTTTAAATTTATTGACATCAATGATAAAGGTTATATCAGCAGTTGCATCACTAGTAAAATCTTTTGGATTTGCGAGCTCAGGTACCAATCCCATTGTTGGCAATGCTATGCCAGCACGAACTAATTCAAGATTCATGATGTAGTCAGTTGCAATGTTCCACAGTTTATGATTATCACGAGAGCCAATGCGCACCAATGATTGAGACATGATGTGATAAACTTCATGAGCAATGACGCCATCAAATTCTTCTTGAGTCAGCACTTTGGATCCAAAAAAAGTATTGATCATGATGGTAGTACCAGTATATGTTACAGCCATGGTATTGACTCCTTGTTTGTTGCCAGGTGGCAAGTATAAGAAAGTACACTTCATTGCAAATACTGCAAAGAAAGGATGTGTTCGTCTCAAAAACAAATATGTGGCAAGAAATTTATCACGGCAGTCTTTTTCTAGTGCTGCAGCTTCTTCTGGACTAACTGGCTTACTTGCTTCATCCATGAGTGCATCATTGGATTCAAAGATCATTCTACGAGATGTATATTTACTGTATGCTTCGTATATTTTTGACAGATCAGAAATCATAATAGTTATTTATTAAAACATATCACCAATGTCAGCTAATTCATCTCCAATGTCTTGTCTGATTTGCGATTTAAATTGTTTGTATTCTTCAACTGATTGAATTATATTGGATGGCAGCATTACACCTTGAAAACCGCTTTCTCTTGTTTCGTAGGGTGCCAAACATATGTAATTAGAATCTGGCCAGTTGTATTGATTTTTCAACTGCAAATATAAAGAAACTGCATCAATTAAATTTGTGTAGTCTGCATCAGAAATGTTGCTGTTGAATAGTTTATTTAAATTATTTTCTGATACAACTGCTATATACTGGTTAGGTACATCATTGTATGGTAGTAAAAATTTCAAATTTTTTGCAGCTGTATATTTTTTGCATATGAATATATTGATTGTAGCATTGTTATCAACAGCAGCATTGGCTTTTAAATTTTGAAACAAATAGCTTCCTAGACTACCTGGACATGCATAGCGAAACAACGTACTGTTGGTGTTAACTATTTGTTGTTTTGTTTGCTGTGTAAAAATGAAAGATTTGCCTTTAGCATCTTCATAACAAAAATATTCATCTGCTCCCTGTTTAAAGATGCTGTTGGGTTGCCTGTCCTGATTATAATCATTGTTGTCAATCCACAGCAATGCTTCTACATCTGCAATTTTCATAACTACGCTGGGGTCTTGCTGTGTACTTTGCAACCTGCCACGATCAAAGTTCATAATCACGTCTGGTCCAAAAGCTTTGACACCTTGCATTTGACCACGAATCATAGACTGATTGCTGGTTGCACCTTTGATGAGTTTAATAAAAGCAGCAATTGCTTGTTTGTAATGTGTTACAGAAGTATAATATGATGTTCCTACTGCATAAGCAGCGGGACATGAAAAATGCCTTTTGACATCATTTTTTGCATTGTCTGGAGTCAATGAATACAAAATATAATACAACAAGCTGCTGTTTATTGGGCGGTCAATGTTATGGTAATGAAAATTAGAAACATTGTGATATGCAAATTGATCTATCAAACTAGCAGGCCAACCATCACTTGGATACAATGCACACATGAATAAATCAGTTGCAGCACTACTGTGATAAAAAATGACTGTACAACCTTGTGCGCCAGTCTCTACAAACACTGTATCATCTGATAACTTTGGAGTATTAGTTGCAATGGTCAGGTTGAGCAATGATAGTGCTGCTGCATATGCTGCTATATTGGTTGCATCAGCAATATTAGTAAGATGCATTGGAAAAATCAGATTGCTTGGAAAGTTGACAACAAACAAAGGCTTTAATGATGTTGATGACACAGCTTTTAAAACTGAGCTAACAGTATGCAAGGTGCCTAAATTTGAAGAACCAGCTGCAGCGCTCTTCAATGTTTGTGCCATTTGAGTCAAATAAGCTAAATTGGCTTGATTTATTTGCTGATGCTTTTGTTCATCATATTTTTCTATGATGCCTCCACTTTTGGATACAGCTTTATCCAAGATGTCTATCTTTTTATCAACAGGCACAGCATCATCTGGCTGAAATACACGATCCAAGTATTGGGAGTTGAATTTATATTCTCTGCCATCCCCAAAGTCTACACCAATTTTGAGACTCATGCTGTATGGATATCTGGCTATTACAGTGCCTTGCTTGCCTGCCATGCTTTGGTTCTTCTTGGGCTCATAGCCAGCAGTTGTGATGCTGTCTTTTACAACTACTGTATCACCAATGTCAAGTTTGAGTCTTGGATTTCTATTGGGATTGGCTGCTTCAAATAGTTGCTCAAATGTAAACATATGATATATTTATAAAAAAAGCGTTGAGGTAGCAATCCCTCAACGCTGAATTTTCCGTTTTCCCTTCGATTAGAAGTAGACGCTTTGTGATCCTGGTGTAAACGCAGTACCCAAATTCTGGACAATGATAATGTGATAGTACAAGTCAGCACCAAAGATGTTGTCAACCACACCGTAGCGAGTCAAGAGACCGACGCGTGGAGCAAAATCGTTAGGACCAATTGTACGCTGCACCATTACAGGGATGTAAGGGCAGTACACGATACCGCTGTCATAGAATTCACTCCCCTTGTAACCAAGCAAGGCATACTCGATACCACCTGTACTTGCAACACCACCTGTGTAGCCGGTATTATTGTAAATACCACCTGCACCAGTGTTTTGCACTTCTGTACGTGTGTCACGGTATACGTTGAATCTACCACCGAGGTTACCTACTTTGGCAACACCAGTTGGCTGGGTGTTTACGTTGCCTTGGACAGGTACCCACTGGAATTCTGGAAGCATTTCGAGGATGGCGCAAACACGTGGGGTTGCCACGATAAAGTTTGCAGCACCACGACGAGTGCGTACAGCAATTCTGTTAGATTCAATGATCAGTCTTTGGTAGAAGTCGCGGTTGCGCTCAACGATCCAACGGCCATCTGCTGAAGCTGGGCTCCAGAAAGAGTAGCGGTTGCCATTGAGTGCGGATTGAATCATTCTGATGATCATTTCACGGTCGATTTCAGCTTGGATTTCATATGCCATGGCATTTGTAATCTCAGCATCAATGTCGATACCGTTCATGTTCTTCAGGTCTTGTTCCAATTCCACGCTCCAGCGAGCACCAAGTCTACGAGTACCAGCTTCAACAGCTGTTTTCTCGAAGCTTACTTCGACAGTAGGGATATTGCTGTTGATTTCGAAATTCTTCAAAAGTTCAGCAACACCTTTGTCTTGGTCAGCAAAAGACCAGACGCCAGCCAAACCAGTCAGAGATGTAGAGCTAGTACCGGTGAAACGGGTATCAAGGAATTGGTATCCCAATTCATTGTTACCATTTGTTGTTGCACCTGTGTACTGAGAATTGCTCTGTGTGTGTGTGCCAGGAGCAGCAGTCTGCGCGCTATTATCAATATAGTTGCCGCCACCAAGGGTGGTATTACTATATTTATAACGCAACGCAAATGCAAGACCTACAGGTCCGCTCATTGGTTGTACACCGACGATCTCATTACTGATCAGTTCGGGGAAGGTACGGCGAATCATTGGAATCAAGATCTTTGGTAGACGAGCATCTCCTGCAGCATATGTATCGCCAGAGAATTGACCAGCACTACCTACACCTGTACCGAATGCAGACCCACCGGTACCGCTTCCAGAGATGTTGGCTTCGTTCAAGCACCACTGTTCCTGGTTTTCCAGCAACATAGCAGTGTTAAGACGAGTGTGTTCTTCTTCAATAGGCGCTACATTCTTGGAAGAGTAATCCAAAACTGGAGTCCACTTCTCAAGGAGGGCACGTGCACGATCTTGACTAATATAAGCTTGTGTTGGCTTAATTTGTTGTTTCATCGCAGTATTTTTCCTATAACATCATGGGAAATTTTCCCATGTAACTCAGACATAATATGTCTCATGTTAAAAATTTTAATTTAGTACTTGCGCAGTTCAGACATATAGTTGCTGACATAAGCTTGTTCTTCGAGGATATTGTCCTCTTCCACTTGCTCTACAAGGGGAACTTCTTCATTTGCAACTGTGTAAAACTTTGCTTGTTCTTTGAGAACATCTACGCGTTCTTGTTCAGACTTGTCAAACAGACCAATGGTGTAGTCTAGGTTCTCAGCAATGAACTGGGCAGATTTGCCAGAGAGAACTTTGCGTGCATAAGTACGCTTCTTCTCAGACAAATGTGCTGTCTTGTGCTCGAACACCAACTCAGCGTTGGATCTATCAAGTCGACGTTGCAGCTCTTCAGCTTGCATACGTAGGTTCTCAAGCTCATTTTGAGCTTCATTAATTTGTTTCTTGCCATCAATAACAGCATTGCGAACTGACTCTTTCATAAGAGTAGTATCAATTGCTAATGAATGGCGGAGATTTTCTAAAATTGTATATGCTTGGCGATTGCGAACAGCTTCATTGATTGATGCAGTTGGAATCTTGGCATCAATGTACTTTTCCATGTACATGCTGATCATTTTGACCAAGTTTTTTTCAAATCCTTTGGCTTCTGTATAAAGAGCTTTGCGGTATTTGTTTACAACTTGTGTAAGCTTTTTAGCATTGTTGTTGTCAATTGCTTCTGCAATTTTGATCATTTTTTGGCTATGATCAACATCAATGGCTTCAAGTAAGTTCTTGAGCTTAGCAGCGTATTCTTCATCTTGGCTGACAAGAGCTTGTTCAACATTGAGTTGAACTTTACTGCTAACAGCTTCATTGAAAACTTTTTCAATAGCAGAAAGTGACTCTTCAGTCAAGAGACCTTGAGTTGCTTCTTTAAGAACTTGGGCGATGTTGTCTTTTGCCATATTATTTGAAAGGATTGCTGTTTTTAGCTGCGTTGGAGATACGAGTACGGAGCTTGCTCTCTACCACAGTACCCAAATATTTATTGGCCTCACTGTAGTTTTTTTGACCCAGAGAGCTAATAAATTTTAAAATGTTTTGTTTTTCAAACTTATTCATTGCTATTATTTAATGCTATTGATGAATTTAATGAACTGTTCACGCAAGAAAACATCCATATCTTTCTTTGGCAATGTTTTAATGCTCTTTTCAAAGCGATCATAACTTTCTTCAAAAGTACCATCAGCTGCTAAAACCCACTGTTTGCTTTCCAAAATACCATTGACAAATGCTTTGGAGAAGCTAGGATCAGCAACGCAGTCAATGGCAACCAGTCGCATTTCTTTTACTTTGGAGTAACCACTTTCTTCAACCAATTGACCCAAAGCACGAGAACTCATGCCAACTTTGACACCATCATTGACAAGAGAGCGAACAATGAGACCACATGGTGTGGTAAGAATTTTAGACTTGCCATAAAACACATTGCCATCTTGCCACATTTCTGTTACCAAGTGACATGCTCTTTCCAAATTAACATCAGCTGTAGCAGGATGATTGAGTTCACCCATGGCACGACGTTCTCCAATCATTTCTTTTTTGTATCTACCAACTTCACGTTCCATTTCATGCAATGGATACATGCGCTTGTTTCTGTTGACACCTTCAGCCATCATGTAAGGACCTCTGATGAACATTGAACCTGGAGAGTTGCGATCCTTTTCTTCATAAATGATATCATATTCTTCAGTCGGAGCTGGAGTTTCAACTAGTAGTTTATAAGGCATGTTTTTATTTATATGTTTAATGGATATAAATCTATGATGACTATTGTAGTTTTATTGACTTTGTGTTGTCAACCAACAAAGAACATAACAGGATCAGCATCTCCCATGCCAGGAGAAGCACCAGTCAACAGCATTTGCTCCAGTTTATCTTTCTCATTCAATCCCTGAGTTACTATGTCTGAAGAGAAAACTTGGCCACCAAACAATGGTAAAGAGCCATATTTGCCACGAACATATCCAACAGAAATTTTAGTCAATGCTAATGCATATTGATACACCCATTGTTCTTTGACAATGTCTCTCAATGGTCTTTCAACCCAGCAAGGCAAACAACCATAGAATCTAACATTGCTTGTTGGTTGTGGATACATGCGCAACACTTGAGTTCTTTCATCAAATTCAAATGCACGCTTGATTGCTAAAACTTTCTCTCTGGTATCCAACCACTGTTTGAGTGTATACCATGAAACCAAGTCAAAGCCATAGTTGCCCATGGCGTATGAGAAGTATGTTTGTTGTGCCAATGTCTGTTCAATGGTAAACAATGTATTGATGCCTGTGGATTCACCTTCTTCAAAATCAGTGATGGCAATGACTTTGCGATAATCCATGGTATCATAATCAAACATGTTGTTGTATATCTCAACTTGTTGAGCATTGCCACCTTGAATTGTGAGTGATCTTTCGCTGATGGATGGTAAAAAGTGACCTGCAAAGTTGTAACCAGATACAGAAGGACTGGTCAACAGAGCTGCACTCAATTGATTGTAAGTGCTGGTGTCAAGGATTTCATTGAATTGAATGCCATCTGCTGTTGCTAAAGTTGAACTCAATGCAGACAAAGATGAGAATACAGATGCTTCTACTGCACTCACACAAACATATACAATGGGCATTGCAGAGATGTATGATGATGTAGACCGAGACGGTGTCTTGTGAGCCAATCTGTTGGCAAGTGTTTCACTTGCTTTGACAGTAAACAAATGGTCAATTCTGATGCCTTGATCTTGTGTATACAATGCTGAATCAAATACCAAATACTCTTTGGTGTATCCTGCATACTTGGTAAAAAACTCGCATGCAATGGCAATGTTTTCAAACAATTGATCTTGATGCACTTCAATAGTAACAATGGGCGCACCCATGCTGCGCACAATTCTGTCTGCAAGACGATTGAATGAGTCAATCTTGTTGTTTAAGTTGGTGCTCTGAAAAGCTGAGACTGGTAAAATAGAACAGGCCATATAGCCTTATTTAGGCTATGCTGCTGGGGTTGCTGCTGGGGCTGGTGCAGCACCTGCACCTTCTGGAGCTGGAGCACCTGCACCAGCTGTCTCAGGCGTTGCAGCTGCACCACCAAATTCAGGTGGCAAGCCAGATATGCCTGGTGCACCTGGTGGTATACCCATAGCACCAGCTCCACCTGGAGCACCTGCACCTTCTGCTTCTGATGAAGCATTTTGAGCCTGAGTTTGAGCTGCCTTCCATCCTGGACCAGCTGCTTCAATCTGTGCCAATTCCCAAGCAAACTCTTTGTCTTTGCGCAAGAACTCTCTGTTGGCTTTGATTTCAATGTCATTCCAACCCAACAATCTCTTTTGCATATATGTAGGTGAGATGGTTGGATTTTGTCCCAAGCTGTTGAAGTTGCTCACTTTGAGTTCTAGTTTTTGAGATTCGCGCAACTCATAGAAGTTGCTTGGAGGATTCATCTTGATGATGAGGTTGTATTCCTTCAAGTGCAGACGCTTCCACATCTTTTTGAGTTGCAAGTGTGTGATGAAACCTTTCTTGAGACCAGCAGCAAACAATTGCTGTGTTCTCATGATGAAGCGAGCAAACTTGAGCTCTTCTCTCAAGATGTTGGCATCACCTTGAAATGTAGATGCAGGGTCCAATCTGTTGACTGGCACTTTGAGAGCTTCATACAATTTCTTGACAAAGTACATCAAGTCAGTCAACTCACCAAGATTAGCACCACCAGCCAATTGAGTTACACTAGTGCCTTCTGAGCCTGTGCGTTTTGGAAACCAGAAGCTGTCCAACATGCTTTGTGGATTGAACTTTTGTACAATGCTGTTTTGGTTGGGATCAAAAGTCTTGCTGTTCCAATACTGTTGCATCAACTTGCGTAAATATGCTTCAGCTTTGGGTGGTGGCATGTTGCCAACATCAACATTGAACACAAGCTTCTCTGGTGCACGCACCATGCGATAAATCAAGATGCTGTCTTCTACAAGAGACAACTGTCTGTAAGCTCGGCGGGCATTTTCAATGAAAGGGAGTCTTGCAGTCTTTTGTTCATTCCAAATGCCAGAATTGACATACATGACTTGATTCTCTTGCATTGGTACAAGCTCTTCATCCATTTTCTTGCGACTGTTTTTGTCTTCAAAAATGGGCTTGCGATACAAGAAGCCTTTGATCATCATGTTTTGAATGTTGTTGTATACTGGATCCATCAATTCAGATGGTACACGAACAATTCCAAGAATGCCTTCTTCCACATGATCTTTGTGAATGATGTGTTCAAAAAACAATTCTGATTCAATGAGCAAGTCTCTGAAGTAAGACCATCCTTTGTGCTCCAAATCAAAGTATTGACAATACTTGCTGAACTCTTTTTCAATTTCTTGACGATCAACTGGTGTTAGATCAATGTCTTTGAAGTCAATGGTGCATACTCTGCCTTCCAAATCAGGGTTGATGATTTCATCACATACTTCATCCAATGCATTGGACACTTCTGCAAATGCAGCCATGATGCGGTAGTCAGAAAGACGTGGACCTTTGTCTGGCTGAATGTTGGCATACATGTAGTCCTGAAAACCAACATTGCGAATTTCACCAATGCTCTGCTTGTTGAACTCTGTATCTTGTGTAACAGAGTTGCGTGCCAGTGCTTCTGGTCTGCGAACACCAATCTCATCAAATACTTCATATTTGGGATTTCTTCTGGCAGTTACATCCAAAACGTTGAAGCCAGAGTATGGCAGTTTAGAAGCAATGTATGTCATCAAAGATCTACCAAAGGTAGATTGATTTGGAGGTTGGCTGCTGTATTTGTCCATTTACTATGTATTTAGTACCATTTGTGGCTTAAGCCATTACGGAATTGTTAAAACAGTTTGATAAGCATCATATGTTGACGCCCAACCAGCACTGTTGGTGAATACAAATGTATAGTTGCCAGATGGCAAGTTGTTGGGCAGTTTGACTGTTGCAACATTCTTGGACTGTACACTGTACAAGCTGGTTGGCAAAATGTATCCAGTGATGGTTGGATAATAATCAAATACTAAAGTTGATGCTGTATAACCAGAAGGTACACTGCTGCTGAGCAACACATTGAGCGTATATTGAAAATTTTGACCAATGATGGTAAAGTCTCTTGCTGAATTGGTGTTGTTGAGAGTCAAATTGTTGAACAAAGGACCACCAATGAGTGTTGGTGATGCAGTTGTAATGGGTGTCAATGAGTTGATGGGCACCTGCATGTGTCCAAAAATGTCTGTAATCTTTGGAGCAGCAGAAATGCTTATAACATCTGTAAAAGAACCACCGCTGGTAGCCTGCTTGATGGTTGTATAATCATCATAGTTGGTGTATTTGAGTTCATTGGGTCCACCAGCCAACAATCTGGTGTTGGTAAAGTTGGCATCAATGAAATAAATGTTGCTGATGGGTGGATTATCAGCAGCAGGGAACAACCATCCTTTGATGGTGAAGCCGGTGTCTGCAACAACTCTGTATTTGTCTGTGGGTGACAAATCGCCAGGATAAGTGAGAGTGACACTGTTGTTCCATTCTACTTCAGAACGAATTTCATATACATTGGCCAAGTTAAATTCTTCTGGCACTTGCCATGCCAAAATGATGTATGGGTTGGCATATGGAACAAAATTGGATATGATTTGTTCCAAGTCAGTCTGATATTTGGCAATGATGGACAAGTTGACTGAAATATTAACAGGCACTGGCATGGGCAGTTGCTTGGTGAGCTTTGACTGCTTGGATGTAGCATTGTCAGGATAATAAAATCCATCCAACTTGTTGAATACTCTGTTGGCATCTCTGGAGATGCTGTTGATGCTGATGGCAACAACTGGCAATGTCAGACTTTTGTCTTTGTTGACAATGTCATATAATACACGCTGCTTGGGTGCATATACATACCTTACTTCAATTTGCTCTTGTGGTTCTCTTTGTCCATTGAAACGTTTGATTACACAGTCGTCAAATGCTGCGACGAACTGTGTAATCAAATCTTCTATCTCAAAGTGAAATGTTTGTTTCTTCACTCATGTATTTAGGCCAGCAAAGCAGCAACTGGCTTGCCTTTGTCAGCAAGTTTAAATGGTCTGCCTTGTGGTGAGATGACTACTTCATCCACAGGCAGTGCTGCAGCAGCTGCAATGGTAGCATTGAAGTCTGCTGGTGAAACAATGTTCTCTGATGCTTTCATGCCTTTGTCATCAGACTTGCCATATGCTTGACCACCTTTGATGCCTGCACCAATGAGTACACCACTGAATGCTCCAGGGTGATGGTCACGTCCATCATTGATGTTGATGTTGGGAGTACGTCCAAAGTCAGTGGCAATGACAATGAGAGTCTTGCTGAGCAATCCACTGGATTGCAAATCATTGATGAGTGCATCCAATGCTTGATCCAAAATGGTCAATTTGCTTTCCAAAGATTCAAAGTTGTTGACATGTGTATCCCAGCCACCATCAGACACTTCAATGAATTTGCATGCACCTTTTTCAATGAGCCTCTTGGCCAAGCAACAACCCTGACCAAATCTGTTGTTGCCATATTTTTCTCTAACAGTGGCATCTTCTTTGGACAAATCAAATACATCCAGTTCATTGCTGTTGAGCAAGCGAATGGTTTGATCATAAAACTCTGCATAGCTCTTTTGAGATGGATTGATTATTTTGTTGGCATCTTTTTCAAGCTGATCAAGAATGGATATACGCTTGGAAAATTCAGAAGCATTTTTGAGTTTGGTATTGTCTAGCCCTCTAACTGGATCAGCAATGGGAATAGGAGAATACTTTTTGGGCATCCAACCTGCACCAGGATGATCTGCTGCACCAGAAATCAAAACGTTTTCTGGAATGACTTTTTCCTTGCCATTGTCTGTAAGCTTGCACATCCATGCTCCCATGTTTGGATGCACAATGGTACCAATCTTTTTGAATGAAGTTCTTTGAATGTATTGTGCGCCAGCATGGTCACCAGTTGTAACCATCATGCTGCGAACAATGGCCATTTTGTCTCCGTGCTTGGCAAGCTTGGGCAAGTGTTCAGAGATTTGATATCCAGCATTGGTAGTAATGGCATTGAATTTGCCTTTGACTTCTGCATTGGTCTTGGGATCAAATGTATCCAAATGGCTCATGCCACCATTCATAAACAAGTAGATGATGTGCTCTGCTCTGCTGGCTGTTGCAGGAGCAGCAGCAATGTTGGGTAGAACGGTTACACCCAATCCTGCTGAAGCAAGGTTGAGTACAAAGTTGCGGCGTGTTAATGCATGCATGGTGTTATTTATTAAATTTGAATTCAGAACTGTTGACCAATGCCCAGATGATGTCATCATCTTGACACCCTGTGAAATTTGCCTTTTCTGCTATGCTGGGCTTTCGTGACAAAACTGATTTGAAAATGATGTCAATGGTTTCATTTGGTGATTTGCCAGCAACGTTTTTTGCCAACTGTGTATCTTTGTTGACTGCTATGTCTGCAAGCTGTCCATTCATGAAAGATATAACTTGTGTTACACTGCCTTCTTTGCTGCTGGAATCAATGAGCTCTCTGTCTCCTCTGCCCAACTGCTCCAAAATGGTATTGACATTGCTGGTGTCATTGACTTCTGATGCACGTATCAATGCATAGTTTTTGTATTTTGGTGCTGCATCATACTTGCTTCTGATTGTCTTTTGGTAACTATCATACTTGGTGCGAATGGTATCCAAAGTTACATCAGCAGGCTGTACTTGCATGATGCCAGCATATGCATCATGAAATGTCAACTTGAAGCTCTCTGGAGATGCAACAGCAATTGCAATGACTGAATCCCAAATCTGCTCTGCATTCAATCTTTGTTTTACTGGACCAATGAATACAAACTTAGATGAATCAGCATTTGCACCATCATACAATTGTCTTTGAAACAATTTAGTGTTATACAATGTATACAAAAATTGTTTGCTATCATAATTCACTTGGATCATGACATCAGCTAACACGTTTAACAGTTCACTGTCCAACATTGCACTGTCATGAATGTTGTCATACTCTTCAATGATGTATTTGCCAAACACCCACTTCCAATATCTGTTGACAATGTTTTTGGTGAATGTAGGATGCTGTGAATTTACCATCCATGCAACTGCATCTTTGCGCATGTCATCTTTGTTTTTGATTTGTGTCTTGCCACTCAATACAACAGGCTCAACTGCATCATAAGGCTTAGCATCTTTGTATTGATAGTCATGCGGCAATTTGAGTTGCTTATTAGGCTCAATGGTCAAATCAGAACGCATGGCTCTGACGAAGTTGTTGACTTGATTGTTGAGACCTCTGTTCTTAACAGGGTCAGCTTTGATGAGCTCATCCACTTGTTGTCTCAGCATCTTTGCTTTGTCATTGAATTCTTTGTTGTCTCTGCTGCGCAACTCCACTTGATTGAACAATGCAGCCATTCCATAAAATTGCTTTTGTGTGAAATCTTGAAATGGGTCATCATGACACTGCGCGCATCCAATGTCAATGCCCAAAAATACTCTGCTGGTTGCAATGAGATTGTCCATGGGCATGCCCAAGTCTCTATAGTAATAACCTACAGCAGGGTTGGCATAATAGTTGC
>Ga0214921_10008783_pt1 | contig 12963 bp, 7 predicted proteins | sample LL1505_MetaG_FD_177992 | JGI IMG/M metagenome (GOLD analysis project Ga0214921, IMG submission 177992) | Freshwater microbial communities from Lake Lanier, Atlanta, Georgia, United States - LL-1505 | ecosystem: Environmental > Aquatic > Freshwater > Lake | place: USA: Georgia | collected 2015-05-28 | reverse complement strand
ATAATTTTATTTTATCAATCTAGATTAACTAATTTACTACTCTAAATATTAATAAAGTATAAATAAAGATAAGAAAAATAAGAAAAATAGAAAGATAGAAAGATAGAAAGATAGAAAGATAAGATAAAAAAATGCAAATAATGCAAATAGGCATATCAATGATGATTTACTCTTCTTCTAGGTGATGTTTGCCTTCATTGGTGCAGGCTTGGCTCTCGGGATTAAATATCCTTAGAAAAGAATCACATCCATATTGTGTACATCTAATAATGTAAAAACCATTTATACATCCGCGATAGTTGCGATAATCATGCTGATGGTCCATCTCTATCACACACGCATTCTCCAAAGGTTTTTCGTGGCCACAACTCTTGCAAAGATAATAATGACACCCAGGAGCATAGTATTTCGGGCGTTGCTCTACAATAACATAGCGATGTTCTGAATTAGGTAGATTTGAATGTGCACATACAGACATTTAATACAATCAAATCCTTTGTAAGTTGAAGCGCTACTGAAACGGGGACTTGTAAAATATTCACTCACTTTAATGCATTAATATTATCAATTTTTTATATCTTTCTTGGAAAATTCCTGGAAATTAAATAGGAATGTAAACATTAGTATTTTAGCATAAACGATCGATACCACTCCAGCTGACATTACAGGCTTTAGCCCATTTGCATTTAGCATAATTACCCGTATTGTCATTAGTAAATACTACTCCACTGAAATCCATTATATTGGAACCCGCTGATGTGCTACAGCTACCTAGGGCATTAGTATTCTTGCATTGGCCTTTTCCGATGGAATCCCAATAATCTGGACATTGTGGTGCAACCAACGTGGCAGTTGGAAATATTGATTTCTTAAGATCCTTATAATTATTATAGAGATAGATGCCAATACCACCCAGAATAAGACACCCAACAATGAGTGTAATTGTATCGCTTGTATAAGTTTGACGACGTATAGTACGGGTGTTATTATTCATTTAAATTTATTATCTAGAAGGTGTATAATTTACTAATATCTATAGAGAAAAAAATGGTGGTTAAGATAAGTAAGTTTGATAAACTCTAATATATTTTGATATCCAAATAATAATTGATTTATTTTTAGATATAAAGGTATATATATACCAATACCAAAACCAATACTAAAACCAATACTAAAAGAGGATAACTATAAAATGACAATAATAATTAAATCAGTATCTTTAGATGATATTCTTGCAAATGATAGAATATGCTACAATACAAATAATCATTGGGAAAATAATATCAGACCAGAAAATTATTATGAAATTATATTACAGACGCATACAAATAAATGGATAGATAAATTCAGAGATTATAAAACAATTATAATAGACACTAAACAAGATTTATATTGGATGAAACAGGCATATGAGATAGGCTCTAAAACAAAACGTTTCCCACATTTTTATGATGATGAATTAGATGATATGATTAACAGATATAAACATTATGATAATATTTTCAATGGATTGGAATATTTTATTAGGGCTGAAAATGTTAGTCTTAAAGAAGGTATGCATGGCGCGGGCCCTTACAAAGATTTCAAATCAATAATTCAATCTATTGTCACCTGTAGATTAGGTCATTCTCCTCTATACGAAGACACTACACAAATTAAACTATATTTATGTGAATATAAACATAATCTAGACAGAATAAAAGAATTTCGAGTTTTTGTAAGAGAAAATAAAATTACTGCAATTAGTCAACAATCATTATATGATGTTAATAATATATTAGAACCATTAAATGATAATGAAAAAACTACTATGATACATAAATGGGTGAATATTATTAGATCGTATTTTGAAACAGATGTTAAACCAAAAATAACACATATTGATTCATATGTTATGGATTTTGCAATATTATCAGATGATAGTCCATATTTTATAGAATTGAATTCTTTTGGTAAAGAATATGCAAGTGGTTCCGCATTATTTGGTTGGATACAAGATTATGATATTTTATATGGATTAACAGGGGATATTATAGAATTTAGATATCCCTTAAACGGTTATTGGCGTTTTAACGCCATAAATTAGGGATGCAATAAAGGTGGAAAACTTTAGTTTTTCACCGCTATCCGCATAACCGTTTTGAATTTTTAAAAAAATCCAAAACGGGTTAAAGGATACTACGTCAAGTACTTAATGTGTTCTAACTAAAAATAAAAATTGATTTTCAAAATAATATATTAAGTTTTTATATTTTTTCACAATGTATTCTAGCCGAATTGGAAAGTTATACAATGTTTTGCAAATTGATGAAAATAATAAGATTACACCAGAACTAATAGAAATAATGAAGAACTATGATGGTGTCATATTTACCAGCCCAACTTTCAATCAATCTCTTGCAGGCATACCCGGTAATATTAAATACATTGACATTAGTGCGTCAAAATCCTACAGACAGCCTTTAACTAATTTGCCTGCATCATTGATTGGTATTGCATTTCCTGCAAATTTTACTGCAAATAATTCACATGGTGATTTTTCGCACTTACCATACGGAATTAAGATTGTTTATTTCCCATCAGATCGTTTTAGTTTATCGCTTTTCAATATAAATTTGCCTCCAAGTGTTGAATATTTTGCCTTAGACGATAAGATATACATACCGTGAAAAGCCGTATCATCTTTGATATTCCATTCAATTATAGATACAAGTATCCAATCGGATTTTAGATGTAATGATGGATTTGTTTTTTATCCTTTAGACAGATAAAACATTATTTAAGTGGCTACAGTATTGAATAATTTATTAAAAAATAAAAAAATTGATAAATATATACAGTACTGCATATTTTACCACCAAATTAATATCATTATCTAGAATGGCAAAAATATATCATATATGTTGTAAAGATAATATTAAAATTTTAGTAATTCCTGGTTATGAAATAGATCCAATTTATATAGAATTAATGAAACAATATGATGGAATACTGTTTTCAGATTATAGATTCAATGGATTGATTAATTGTATCCCTAGCAACATAAAATATATTGATTTAAGCGGTACTCGGTATTTTGATAAAGAACTCCTTAATTTACCACCCGGATTAATAGGACTTGCATTACACGAATCATATCCTGCAGACAAACTAATTCATTTATCTTATGGGTTAAAAATATTTTATAGTTCATTTCATATATATAATACAACTAATATGTATATGAGACCACCACCCGCTAATGCTGATACATTAATTAATTTGCTACCACAATCCGTGGAATTTGTTGCTATGAGAAATAAAATACATATCCCCCATATGCTTACTGATAATAGATATACCAAACATATAATTCCCAATGACAAATCAAGCCAAATTATATTTGATATCAATGAACTAGAAGAAAAATACAAAGATATTCTAAGCAAACCATTAATATTTGGTTTCTAAATATGCATCCTAAAATCTTATACTTTATCCGATATTTAACCTTAATTTGACATAAACGACTACATATAGAGGGATATAAAAATTGAGTAATATATATATATCTTAATATGTCGAATTAAGGTTAAACCGAATATGTGTTTCCATCCCCATTAGTGAATGAAATATCTGGCACACCAGAATCTGATAGTGGTGCATTAGATACATATATATTGGGTGCGAATATATTAGCAACACCCGCAAAATCTTTTTGCATAAAAATGGGTGATTTTCCAACTTGTTGATAACTACCACCTGCTCCTTGGAGACTTGCACCAGAAAGAGTTGACGGGTTCAATCCGGTTTTATAATTTTGTGTATTGTCATAGACATTGGGATTGTTATAATTAGGTTTGAATGTTCCTAGCTGTTCTGTTAAAAGTGTATAACCCAGATTTGAATTAATACCGCCGAGTGTATCAGTCATTGATTTCCCTAAATCATCAATTGTTGCCCATTCACCCGGTTGTGCATAATTGGCTAAGTTGGCAGCAATATTACTGCTAGGGAAATTGGGAGTGTAGAGAGTGCTATCTAACTGGAGGATATCATTTTGTACGACCGTATTGGAAGTATATGAAAGAGTTTCTTCATTACCATCTAATTGAACCCATGCCCGACGCCATTTATTTTTTTCTTCATCAGAAACAAAAAGATTATTAGCAAGATTGGTAGCAGTCGGGGCTTGGTATAAAGTAGTTGCCGGAATGGTGGTTGTTGCCGGAATGGTGGTTGTTGCAGGAATGGTGGTTGCTGCAGGAATGGTGGTTGTCTGGTTAGTAGTAGATGTTGTATCAGTAAATGGTGCCTTACGCTTTAGCAATTTGAAATCAATTATAATGAAGAATAAGATAACTATGATTAGAAAGAGGATATATTCATTATCATTCCATGATGTGTATAACCAATTGAAACCCATTCTAGAAGAAGTGATTAGTGTGATACTATTATAATGACATAAAATATTCATATAAAATGTTCTAATGGTAAAAAGCATTTGAAATATTACCGATATCTATATTAGAATACCATTCTAGAATCTTAGAGAGGAGAAAAATGGAACCGCCAGTATTCAATCCCGGTAGTATTCTAGTTAATACAGCAACTAATAAATTATATGGTGTTCTAGTGGCAACTTTACCTAATCAAAAGATTATCGTATTCCGGCTAGATAAAAACACACATCCTATTTTCAGTAAATTTGAACTACACGATAACATTGCTAAAGTGGGTATTATAAATGAAGGGCAATATGCGAATCTGAAAAGTGCATTGCTGAGACACTATCGAACAACTAATCTTACTCCAACGGAAAAGAAGATGCTACAACCATTAATTAATTTTGCTTTTCCGCTAGGGATTCCGGAATATGACCCCGGTGCAGAATTGCCAGAACGTGATATCACCGCTATGGATTTAAATAGCAAACTAGGAGCTGGTGCTAGACTATATATAAATACACCTCCTAAATCTTGTTATAATCACCTAGATGGCAAGATTTGCACCCTGGTTGCGCGCAATCAGCAGGGCATATGGGTTCGTATGCCAAGCAATGATCCTGATATGACCAAGTTAGGCAATTCACTAGCATTTTTATTCTATCGGAATCCGGATGTACCTAGCTTTAGTGGTATATCTCGTATTACCCCCGTTCTAGATAGCGCAGCTACTGGTGAGACTTATGGTCAAGGTCACGGTCACGGTATTAGTAATAGTAATGGTATGGCTAGTAGCAATAGCGCTGGTGAAGATGTAGGTAGCAGCGAAGATAATACGGATTTGGTGCGTGAAACATTTAAGAAAATGCAAGATGCTGATGAACTAACCACTACTATGGAATTTAATGGTGATAAAGTTCGAGTGGTTCCTAAGACCATGCGAGTTATTATGCCAGAAATATATAGCGGTATGGTATATAATCCAGTCAATGATACTTTTATTGCACCACCAGATGTAATTACACCATCTCTAGCCGCTAAGCTAGGTAATAGCTTGATCCTTGGTACCCGAGGACAATCGGGGGTTGTCACTGAAATGAATGGTGCGGATAATGAACTAGCTTATAATACTGATAGTAATGGCATTGCATCTAGCGGATGGGAGATACAGCCAGAAATTAAGGTCAGTATGGACGGGGAATTAGTTTATGAAGGCGGTGCGAGGTCTGGACGTAAAACAGATGAATTTGCAGCAGAATTAGAAGATATAGAGAAAGAAGAACGCACATCATATAGAAAAGATGATTTATCAGATAGTAGTAGTAGCAAAAACCAAGAACAGAGTGTAGGTAATATTGATGATATTATTATAGCTGATGTAGTAGATGAAGGCCGTGAATCTTTGCGTGATATGGTAGAAAATGAAGAGGAATATCGCGAATTATTACACGGTGCATCAATCTTGCTAGATACACCTGATAGAAAACAAAGGCAAAGGAAAGATAGTGAGGGGAAAGATAGTGAGGGAAAAGATAGTGATGATGATGGTGATAAAAGTGATATATCAAGTATTACTAGCCATAGCAATGGGAAAGGTGAATCAACTGGTGGAGAAGAAACTGATTATGATGAAGAAACTTTTGCAGAGGTTCTAGATGATTCTGAAGTAGGAGAGGGTGATGTCTTTGAAAAAGTGCGCATCATCGAAGTAGGGGAATTGGAAAGGAAATATCCACTCCAAAAAGGTGATATTATAAATTACAAGATAGAAAAGATACCGCCATTACTAAGAGAAAATGCCCGTGCTCGAATTATAAAGCAAGTTAATATAATAAGTCTTCTCAAAGAGCGGATAACTGGTTCGGATGATAATATATTATTCCAACCTGCAGATTACAAACCTCTAGTAGAGAAATATATGCGATGTGATTTTGGTAATAAATTTCTAATTCCTCTAGTTATCAACAAAAAAAAAATTTATCTAGAAGGAGTTGGTGCAGGAAAGCATACTAAGATTACTAAAGATGATTTTGATACAAATGCAAATGAAGTTATTGAAGGATATTATGAGAACATTGCAATGATAAACACTCTGCAAGACAAGAAAAATATTTCTATCAATAATGATGCATATACTAATCAAATTCTTACTGCACTGAATCCCACTACTGTGGTAGAAACCGACCAGCTAGGACTTCTTTTTAGATTGGGTGCAGAAGTTCCTAGCAGTGATTATAAAAAACTACAAGCAGATACCCTTACCATACGATACTGTGATAAACCAATGAAATGTCAATCTTATGCTTTATCTGCAATGAATTTTGATTACCAGGTTAATTTGGGACCCATGGGTCGATTTATCAATTATGAAGAAGGTGTAGGTAACAAAGGTGAGGAAGATGAAGAGCTGCTAGGTGCAGAAAAGGATATTCTGCAAGATGCCCCCCAGTTTGAAATATATTATCAAGGCGAACTAATCCGGATAATAGGATATTTACGCACACCGATTGAATATTTTAATAGTTCCAAAGGGATTGGAAAAGACACAATGCTGCTAGATAGTTTTCAAAAAGCGAAGAATGCAGGAAATGTAATTACAGTTAATCTAGAAGACCTTAATGATGAAGTGATTGATGAAGAAAGTGACCAAATAGATATAACACAACACCCGGAGAAATTTGTCTTATTTATGATGCCTAATGATATTGCAGGTAATTGGGACTGGATGCAAGAGAAACTAGCAAAAATAATTCCTGATGTTGATGGAATTATGAAACTTTATTTCAATAACAATAAGGCCGAAGAAGGTCAGCTAGAGCGAATATATGATATACTAGATAAATTCGAATATGATTCTCGAAGTCTAAATTATGCTACACAGGATGCAATATTCAACAAAAATGCTGATTTAGTAGAACACTATGTAAAATTTAATCAAAAAATGCAAGACAATATAACACGGTATCGACACGAGCAGAAAGTCAAAGATAAGGATACTAAAAAGGATGCTAAAAAAGATGGTGTTTCGAACGAAGAAGATGATAAGAAATTTCTTTATATTACCAATTCCATAATGGATGATATTGGTAAATTCTATTATGAAAAATATGAAAATCGTGGTATTTCAGTAGATACAGATGACATAAGATTACGCTGGTTTATGAGTGGTATTGATAATGGTCGATACTTTTTTAAGACATTATTTATGAACTACTTGAAATCTTATCAAGAAGGTGCTAAATTAGAAAGTCTAGAAACCGAACTTACCTTATTAAGAGATAAGCACGCTATATTTTCTCAATCCAGACCAATTCCAGGGAGTGCGGGCGCTATGGATGCATCAGGAGCGGCTTGTGCAAGTAAAAGTAGTACCGGACCTAATATAATCAAATATCCCAGTCTCGCCCGACTAGAACAAGATAATGGTAAAGTTGCTGTGGATAGTGATGGTAATGTCATAATGGCGGGTGATTATGCTTTAGTGGAACATGAAGGTGCCAAAATATTATATAAGCGAGAACTGATTAGCAATGTGGATATGTGGATTAAAGAAGACCTAGCAGTATTATATAAACTCATTCAAGATAAAAAGAGCAAATGCACTGCAAATCCAGAAATTAAACTAGAAGAAGCTAATGCCTGCGTATTTGATATGGAAGCAATTAAATGTGAACCCAATATTGAATTAGATGCAATGAAGCAATCACTAGATATGGAACGGGTTATGTCGGATTTACAAAAGCAAATTGAATACATTCGTCATTTACCCGTCCTAGTTGCCGCGCTAGACAAAGAAATACATCAAGAACGAGGAATTTTATTAAATCGACTTAACAATATGAAACGTTATTGGCGGGATAAGGAAGAATACGCGAAAAAACAAGATGAAGAAATACAAAAAACCATTCGACGTGGAAAAGATTGTATCCATTTTAAAGTAACAGATTACTTCTTTAAAATTGCAGGTGCTGGTGAAGATCGATACCAATTTGTACGACCTATTCTTCGTAATTTTCTTAATGTTGAACCGGGCTTTGATAAGGATTTCAGAGTTTTCCATTCGAATAACGCGGAAGATAATTTTGCTCATTGTAATATATGCAATCAGACGCTAATATGTAATCATTGGCGGATGGGTGCAAGCTATCTAGAAGATAATAAACCGATTGATTATGAGAAGATAATTGATGTATTTGCAACAGAGATTGATGGTGGTTTTCATTGTATGGCGTGCGAGGAATTCATTGGCAACACTGCAGTTCTAGATGTTGATGATTTTGAAAAGGGTGAAGGTGGTAAGATGGTACGCACTCGAGAGGTTATGGAAGATATTCCACTAGTTGAAAAACAAAAGCAATATATTGATAACTTGATTACCGACCTGGTGGAAGAAGAACCTAGTATGAAGAATGAAGACCTTCAAAGCAAGATAAATATGTTTAATCTCCTGAAAAGAGTATGCGGGCTAGAAATGCTTTCCATTGTTGATGAAGTAGAAATGATTAACTTTCTTAAGGGATATCAATTTATAACTAAGAATAATATTCTTAATAAGCTGGCACAACAACTAGGACGTGGTAATTTACCATTTTTAGTAAAGAAAACCGAACAACTATATATGATTTATTTGTGGTGCGATATTGCCGCTCGTTTACTTATTATCTTACAGACTACCCGTACGCCATATGAACTACGAAATAAATCATGCAATACTAATATTGTCGGATATCCCCTTATAGATGATGTCGCAGCCAGTGCCGGGATTGATTTTATTGTTTGCGTGCTAGGGCAAATTGGAATAATACCTGATTATACTGCACTGGCAGATTTAAAACCCGATAATTTCATCAAACAATTACGGAAGCAAGTGGATGAAGATAATTATGTAAAATCCAAAATCGCTGCAGCACAGAATAACAAAGTAGATGAAATTGATATGATTTACGAATTTGAGAAACATAATACCAATCGATGGAAAACCTTCTTACCACGGCTCAATCATATTCAAATCAGCTGGACACCGGAAAAAATACTTAATGAAGCCAATCTCAAGGAAGTCAGTGCTAAAAATTGGGAGCGAATGGTTGAAGTCGGACGGGAGGATGGCGTCTTTTATTCACTAGGTGTTATGCGAGGTGTGAATTATGTTATAGAGAGTTCTGAAAAACCGGGAATTGTTCCTAGCATATCTAGTTATTGCTGTCCTTACGTTCATGATGGAGACCGACAGGATAAATTTGATTATCTGAAATATTTTATAAGCCGTGATAGTGGAATTCGTGATAATCTAGAACATTTAAGAAAAACTGGGGATGTACTTATGAAACTATATGATATTCGTCGGGTTGGAGTAAATAATATATTCTATGAACCCTTATACAAACCATCACAAACAGTATTCCGTTTTAATTTGGATGCAACTCCAGATGAAATTCGTGATGTACACTTGAAATTTATTGACGTGGGAATAAATAAAGGGCATTTACACGTGTTTGATAAATATGGGCGATGCTTAATCTCTAACCAATTCAAAAAAGATATTATAAGTAAAACATATACTGCACGTGATTACAAACATATTGAAAATGCAATTACGAATCATAATACAATTGACATCCAGAAGTATCAATCTCTGCTAGAAGAAATTACATCTACTAATACCGACCAAATGGAAATGAAACTTATTGATAAATTAATAAATGAACTACCAAAACTAGACGTAATGAATTATTTTCGGGATTTCTTAACCAAAATACAAGAGAATTATAAGAGCATTTATCCAGCTAGTGTCGGTTCTAATGCCAGTTCTAGTTCCAGTTTAAGTTCTATTGTTAAAAAACCCGGGTTGATGGATGGTGGTGCAAAGGGTGACGCATTCAGTATTAATAAACATCTATCCCAATTAAATGCACAAATAGCAAAAGAGATTGAGGAACTTGTATCTAAATTGGCATCCACTGATAAATTAATTGAAAAATATAACAAGATTCTATCGAATATGGGTAATTTTACAGCATTATATGAAGAATACAAGGATGTATATGGAATGGATGCTGGAATACGATTTCGATATACTAAGATGGAAGAATCTCTACACGCATACTTGAAATTTCTAAGCGATGTTATAAACCAAATTAAGAATAGGAAATTAGTCACTCAAATTGCAAAAGAAAAAATCCGCCCACAATTTCGTGATTTCCTACCATATAGTGAAAATGTGAAATTATTCAAACTTATTGATAATTTTAATAGTATGCTTTATAATTATAGCAGCAAACTACATAGTAAAAATATATATAAGATATTTTATCCGGAAATGGTTGCAAGTATGTTGCATTATATGCTAGTTATTTCTTTAGCAAATTTATTTAATTGTCTAGATACACCCCGACTACGCAATCAACCCACACGTGAACTAGAATATACTTTTGTTAAACGACCCAATAAAGACCCTGCTATTATAGATTATAGTAATGATATGCACATTGATTTAGTAAATGACGATGTGCAATTGGATGATGATGGACAACCTATTGATTTAATTGATAACATACGAATGAAAAATAGCAATAATCTCAAGACCATTGGTAATTTTATAATTACATATGTAGAACGTATATCTGAAAATCAAATATTATATGATAGCTTAACTGAATATGAAATTAATAGGCAGGTGACCCAAGATAAACAAAATGAAATTGAAAACACCTTGCGTAGTTTTGAATGGCTTAATAAAGAAAATAATGAAGTTGCTCGTTTGCTAATACAAATGAGAATGGGTTTGAAGCAAGTTGGATATGGGGACATCCATAAACATTTAATAACTGAATATGGTAGTGATTTTCTAGATGAAGAAAATGATGAATATGATACTGGCATTCGAAAGGGTGATGGTGGAGTGGACGCCGGAGAAGATGGTGAGCGCGCAGACAATGAGTATGGAATGGATAGATATGAATTAGAAAATGAATTACCACAGCTAGTCGCATATGATGATTTGGACGATGGTGATGTAGATTATGATTTCCTAGCAGTTGGCGAAGAAGATTAATTGCATTTAGCTAATTATTTGTTATTTACTTTTTTTATTTATTTTTTATTTATTTTTTGTTTATTTTTACTTGGATACTGGATACTAAATTCTACACTAATTATAGATTGTATCTAATAGGTTTAATAGGTGATATATTAAATGTTAGGTATTTTGCTAGTAAGTATTATATTTATTCTAGGATGTATTTTAATATGGTATTGTATTCCAAAATGGTTTCCTAGAAGAGATAATACTGAGAATTTTCAAGATAATTTTCTTAATATTCCTGATTCTCAACTTTATCAACCCGTTGACCGCACCCTTAAACCGAGTGATATTCAATATCAAATACCAATTGCCCAGAATCAATTAACTGATTTGCAATTGCAATCGCTAGATACTGATGTACTACGCAATGTGCGTGTTTTAGCAAATTTCTCACTGACGGATGAGCTCGATTTCTATCAGATGTATAATTTATTAAAACAATTCAAAGGTAAGAAATATGATTTCAAATATGATTCTAGCAATAGCAATAATAACCAAGGAGATAAAAAATATCGTGTTATGGAAAGCGAAAGAATAATGGAACTTAATTCTGGTGCTGTAAATAATACGGATTTAGAATTATTTTATCGACTCAAATTGGAACTCATTTCTGCATTTAATAATATTGTAATTCGTAATGGTTATTATCTTCCATATCATCAATATCAGTTTTTTAAGATTATAAACAGCAATCTTATTTCAAATACACAATTGCAATCTAGCAGTGGTAGTGGTAGCAGTGGTAGCAGTGGTGGTATGAATTATGTTTTCACGATGACTATTGCCCGTGAATTTAAATATCAACAATTTGTATTATATTGGGATATTGATTTGCTAGATAACGGGAATGGCACCCACACTGCCAAAATAAATAAGATTGAATTGATTGGGATGCCTATTCCAAAGACAATCGAATTTCACGAGAATAGAAAGACTGAAAAGACTAATCCAGAACAACAAGAAAACATAAAAGGTGGAAATGATATATATCAACTTATAAAGGATACTGAAAAAAAGGAAAAAGAAAGAGATGTAATGCTAGATATATATCGCAACCAAGTAAGTGATTCTGCTACATATGATGTTCAACCTATTGGAAATGGAAAAATGTTTCAATCGCCTGCAACTAAATTTATTGATGTAAATGAAACTAGTGATATGAGCCCTACCTTATTTGATGCTAATAGCCAAAATGCCGTTATTGAAAATAAGATAATGAATCGAGCACGTGACCAACAATTTCATAATCACCGATGTTATGGTTTGGTTAATGGAGTGAATCAGGAATTAGTTGAATATAATGATAATCCTATTTTCTGCAAATCATATCATCCAGATATTGCACAAGTAGGTGTATGGGATGCACCTTGTCAAGTTAATACTGATTGTCCATTTTTTCAAGCCAATAAGAATTATCCAAATGAATTTGGTAAATGTAATAAACAGACTGGCCAGTGC